>OJQH01000345.1_pt1 | contig 26263 bp, 38 predicted proteins | sample 1601421 | NCBI WGS metagenome assembly OJQH01 (sample SAMN03922503, study PRJEB24848) | human gut metagenome | isolation source: stool sample | host: Homo sapiens | place: Germany | collected 2011-11 | reverse complement strand
CCTCTCTATTCGTCGGCAGCGTCAGATGTGTATAAGAGACAGGATCAACGTTCAGCAAACGATTGAGCTTCATACCAGAACTCCTTTCCGCGGGTGCTTTCCCCGTGCGAGCAGCCGGGCAAGCCGCGCCATGCACGGCGCAACTTTTTCCGGCAATTTCACCTTACCATACCCTGCGGCGAATTGCGTCAAGAGTATTCCAACTTTTTTCGCAGCCTGATCTTTACGTTCCCCGGGTACTTCCTTTCAATCTGCATCAGGCCGATCTCCGCCGTCTCAAACGCCGCCTGAAAGTCCGCGCCGCCCGAGGCGCAGAGAAATACCTCTCCCGAAGAAATCCGCGCCGGTCCTTCCGTGCGGAAGCGCTCCGGGTGGTTCTCCATCCAGCCCAGAAGGGCGTAAACCACCGCCGAGCATCCGGCGCACACGATGTCGGGCTCCCCGTCCCTGGAGAATCCCGCGTGCCCCTTCATCTCCAGGGCGCGCATGCGTCCTGCGCTTGTGATGGCGACCGAGATCATGCGCCGTCCTCCTTCCAGACGTCATCGATTTCATTGCGGCGTCGCCCGGCGGTTTACGCTCGTCATATCGGGCGCGGCGTTTTTCGCCAGCCGTTCGCCGTAGGGGGTCATGCCCGCGCCCTGCGCCTGCTCCGCCTTTGCGCCCAGGCTTTGTCCGCCTCCGCCCGCCGCTTGTCCGGGAACCCTGCCCGCCGCGGGAGGCTCCTTTCGTTCGCCGCCGTCCTGACCATCCTCGGGAGCCGCCTGCCCGGTCAGCGATTGGATCACCGCCGCCATCTGTTCCATCTGCGCCTGCATCTGCCGGCAGATGTTAAGCAGCGTCTGTCCCTGCTGTACCTGCTCCACCACTGCATCTTTGCCCTCGAATTCCATCATATCGAGCATCACAAGGCTCTCGGTCGCCCGTTCGGGGGAGAAGGCCCCCATGGCGTAGAGCTCCTTGGCCGTCTCGTTCATGGAAAGCTGGGAGAAGGGGTTGCGCTTCTCGGCGCGGACCTTGATGTCGAACACCGGCCGGCGGAAACGCGGGGAATACCCCGGCTCCATCTCCTGGCCGGGATAGTCGGGCGGCATGGGCTGATCCCTGATCCCGGCGTTGGAGTAGTCCACGAACCGATAATCCCCCGGCGCTTCGCCGGTGATGCGGAAGGTGCGCGTCTCGTCGTAGAATTGGCGGATGAGCTCGATGCACAGGTAGTTTATTTTGGTGTAGGCTCTGTACGCCGCCGAGATCATGTCCCGGCTCGATTTGTTGCCCGCCTCCTGTAAAGCTGCAATGGCCGCGGCCGCCGTCACGCCGGAGGCGGTTCCGCCGCTTTGCACGTCCCGGTTGGAGGCCGTCTCCTTGAGCTCGTCTATCTTCATCTGCATGAGGTTGACGCACACATTGCTGACCGGGGACATCACAAGCTGCTTGAGCCGCGCGTCGTCCAGGGAGCTTCCCTCCACATGGATGATGGGTTTCGACCAGTCGAGGAATTCCTCCTCGTTGACGCCGGTGCTGCTTGCGGCGAAAAACCGGGGCTTGGCGCACATCACGGCGTTCTCCAGAATGCTCTGCCCCAGCTTGTCGATGTAGAGCTGCGGGTCCTTGGTGACGGCGATGTAGCCGAAGCCGACCGGCGTTCCCTTCTCCGGCCACAGGGTGTCGAAGACGACGGGATATTCCCCGTGGTCGTAGTAGCCCCGCCCGGCGTATTCCTCCTCGTTCTCCGAGGCGTAAAGCAGGCGGTCGCCGCAGAACTTCATGTAATGCAGCACGGTTCGCCCGTCGGCGGAACGGGTTTTGTAGTAGCGGTCGACCACCAGCGTTTTGTCTGTAATATCCACCGTATCGTCGTAAATGTACTGCTTGACGTCAATGACGCTGCCGCCCAGCTTGCCCTTGTACTGCGGGTACAGCCCCTCTAACAGGTCGGTGTCCACCAGATCGACGATGAACAGATTCCGCGACTTCTGGATGTCGGTGATCCCCGGCTCCCAGAAGATATTGAGCAGATCAATCGGGCGGATGTCCACGTCGCCCAGCCCGTTTTCCAGCTCCGGGTTCCAGAACGCGCCGTAGACGGCCGTGCCGTGCTTGAGCTTTTCCCACCAGTTGTCGGAATAGGTCTGCTCAAAGCCGTTCTTCTCCAGGATGACCGGCAAAATGGAGGAAAGGGTCTTCGCGTCGCGCTCGTCCCCCCGTTCGCGGGGGAGGACGTTGGGCTCGGGATAGTTGTCGTTCGCGTCGGCGTGCTTGTTCATCAGGGTGTTAAACAGCCACGCGGAGGTCGGCTCCGGCCGGACCTCGTCCGGGCGGCTCTTTTGCCGGTTCCTCCGGATGACCTCCCAGTGCCGCAGCTTGTACCACTGCTCGTCCTCGACGATCCGGTTTTCCAGATTCGCCTTGCCGTCCTTGTATCGGACGAGGATCGCGGCGGCCTCCCGTACCTCCTTGACGCCGATTTTCGGCTGGGGCCGCCGCATCTCCGCCAGGAGCGCCCGCCCGCTGTCGTCCTCTCCCGGCTGCTTCGCCGAGCGTTCCGGCCCAAAGGGAGAATCCGCCGCGCCCTGCGGGTTTTGCGGAAGAAAGGCCCGCCCGTTCATTCCCTCCTGCTCCGGCTGCTTTTTGAAAATGGCCATGCACAACATTCCTTTCTCTGTTCCCCCTGGGGGTTGTAGGGGCGAACATCGTTCGCCCGCTTTTTTGCACTGTTGCCGCGTAAGCGGGCGCACACTGCGCGCCCCTGCGCTTGGCTTTCCGGATGGATGTAGGGGCGAACATCGTTCGTCCGTAAGGGAACCGCGCTTTAACCGCCGGCGCTGCAACATTAAAATCTGCTGTAAAATTCGTAACGGTCGTATCTCGTCTCCCCGTCCGTAGAGAGGGGATCGTAGACCCTCGGTTTCTTTTCCGGGACGGCGACCGGCTTCATGGGATTCATCTGGCAGAGATAGCGCATCTCGTCGGCGATGTGATCTTCTCCATCGGTATCCACGTCCTCCACATGATGCTTGTCGTATTGCAGCAGCGGCAGCGTCCGGATAGCGTCCTTGCAGTTCTCAAACACATACAGCATCGGGATTCCGTTCTCGTCAAAGCTCAAACGGTAATGCAGCTGCATCCAGCCGGGCAGGCGCTCATTGTCCCCCGGCTCGAAATAGATGCGGTGCTTTTCCGCCTCGTCGGCAATCGACCTTCCCCTCGAAGCGTCCCAGATGGAAGGGTCGGCCACGCCCAGGATTTTTCTCCCGGCAAGCCAGGGGTGGCTGTCCTCCAGTCGCGCGATCTCCCGGAAAATCTCGTCCGGCGTCCAGCGCACGCCTGTGTTGGGTTCGCCGTCCACACAGCCGTAAAGCTCCAGAATGCGGTAGAACCTGCCGTCGTAGTCCACCGCCCACCAGCCGACCGAAAAGGGCTTGGCGTAGCCGAAGTCGAAGGAACGGTAGTACCGCCAGTCCTTCGGCGGGGCAAAGGGGGAGATGACGTGGGTATAGCGCCGGTCGCCGTAATGGGCGGGGTCGTCGGTCCATTCCTCAAAGACCTGTCCCTCATAGACCGACCAATCGCCCTCCAGATGGGCGCGGCGCTTCATGGGCGGCAGCGCCTCCAGACGCTTGACGTAATCGGGGTCGCGCTCCATGAGCACAAAGTTGTCCTTGACGGTCGCGCGGATCATCACATAGGCGTCGGGGTCCTCGCCAGGCTTGTAGACCCGGTCGAGGAACAGCCGCTTGATGTAGGCGTGCCCCACGCCGCCGGGATTGCAGGTGTAGTAAAAGCGCACCCGCCAGTCGGCGCGGGTGGTGCGCGCCGAGGTGGTGATCATCACAATCCATTCTTCGGGAAAAAGCGTCGCCTCCTCAAAGCCGATCACGTCGTATTCCGCGCCCTGGTATTGCAGCACGTCGCCCTCATTGTCGCAGTAACCCAGCTCCAAACGGGAGCCGTTGGGGAAAAGGAAGGCCCGTTCGTCGGCCTTGTACTGCGCGTAGCCCTTCAACTCCCCCTGCAAGGGCAGAATGTGGTTGCGGCGAAGCTCCGGCATCGTCCGCCGGAGCAAAAGCAGTTTTAATCCCGCATAGCGCATGGAAAGCATCACAAACTTCCGCCGCATGGCCCAGCTTTTTCCCCCGCCGCGCGCGCCGCCGTAGCAGATGTGCTGCTTGTCCGCCTCAAAGAATTGAATCTGTTTGGGGTTCGGCGCGTCTTCACGCAGCAGCCGGAAGATGGGCGCTTCGCACTCATTTGCTCCACTCATCCAGCGCTCCCTCAAAAGAAACCGTGACCGGCGCGGAAGACATGCTCGCGTCCATGTCCACCTGCTGCCGCGGCTTGCCGTTGACGATCTCGTAGCACCACTTCCACAGATCGGCCCGCAGCTTGACCGGCGTGTCCGCGTCCTCCAGAATTTCGCGGATTCTGTCGGGCGCCTCCCGCGCAAGCTCCCGCATTTCTGCGGGAACGCCCGGCCTTCCGGCGGGATTCCCGCTGCTGCCCTTTAAAAAACGCCCCTGTTTGTCCCTGTTACCAGGCACTCGGATCGCCTCCTTTGTTTTTAGCCTATCAGAACCTTGCCCAAATTGCGTCCAGAAAACGCAAAAAAGCCCCCCGCCCGGGGAGGCTTCCCATGCCGAATCAGTTTTTGAGCGGTTTTTTCTTTACAAATACCACATAGCTTTCGCCCTCTTTGTCCCTGCCCGTTGAAACCTCGTAATTCTGCGCGTTGTTCAATACCGACGGCGCCGGAATGGAAATTCTGAAGCCCCCGTCCGCCTTCTCTCCGAACTTTAAAGCCGTTTCGGCGAGCACGCCGTCGGCCGCCCGGCAGAGCTGCGCCGCTCCGGCCTCGCATTCCTTCAGCCGCCCGCTGAGCTGCGCAAGCTCCTTCTGCTGGTCGGCGGCCTTCTTTCTCCACCGCCCCAGCTCAAGCTCCAGTTCCTTGATTCTGTCCACATTTCTATCGGCCATTTTTCATCCTCCCGCCTTCGTATCTTTTGACAATCTGCTGCGCGAGGGTGCAGCCCTCCCAGCCCTGCACCGAAGCGCAGTACCGGCTTATGTATTCCCGCCGCTCCCTCTGGTCGAGAAAGCGCAGCGTCCCTCCCTCGCAATGTGTTTCCAGCCCCTTTTCCCACAAAAAGAAGGGGCAGCACCAGGTCTTTGGCACGCTCAGCTCACTCCTTTGCCCATAATGCACCCGCCCGCGGCGCAGGTGTATCCCACGCCGTTGTCCCGCCGCCATACGCAGCGGTCGACCGGACAATACTCTTTGGGGCGTTTGGCGGGCGGTTTTAACGCTTCTCCGGTCTCCAGTTCCGTCATAGACACGCCAAGCGCATCGGCGATCTTTTGCAGCCTTTCCTTCGAGCCGCGAAATCTGCCCATTTCCAGATTGCCCAGGCTCGAAGGGTGCATGCCGACCATTGCGGCCAATTGTCGTATCTTCAGTCCTTTTTCCTGCCGCCTGCACCGGATTCTTTCGCCGATTGTTTGCCCCATCACTTTCCGCCTCCTCTCATCACCGCCGCAATCGTACCGGCAGCCAACAGGAGGATGGCGATGACCGCAAATTCAATCATTGGGGGCCTCCTTGGGCGCAGCTTCGGCCGGGCACATACTGCACGGTTTACCATCACAGCTTGACGGGGGATTGAACCGACAGAAAGTACAGGGTGTAATGCCCTCCTTGTCTGCCTGGGCCAGTTCGCGGAGGCGGGCGGTGGGGCCGAGTTTGACATATTCAGTAAGCAAAGGATTTTCGACCAAAATTGTGCCAGCCTGCTCCTCATAAGCAATTTCGTCAATCGCTCTTTGCCAGCCTTTTCGATAAGCCTCTTTAATTTCCTCTGGCTCCAGACCCGTATCCTCATATTCCGCAAGCCTGTTAATCGCATCCATTAACGGTACATATTCGCTGTTGTATGCCAGCCTCTCGGTATGTAAATCATTCAGGATATCAGCTGCTACATCACTATATCTTTCCATGTCAATCCTCCTTCCGTTCTCCTGCGCAGCAGAAACTATTTGGGCCAAATTGCCCATGATGCTCAATTTCACAGTTACAGTGCCAACGGCAATCCCTGCAACGTACCACTTTCACGACATCATCGGATTTTACGGATTTTAATTCTTCAAATGCAGCATCAAAATCACTTTCAAACCCATCCAACCCAGACGGAAGGTCTGTAATAAAGTCCCACATTTCATCAAACGCATCTCGTAAATTAATAACCTTCATTTATTTTCCCTCCGCACTCCATATCGGCAAAAATCGTCTGGACATACAAGTCCCATGACACCTTTACCACATTCACCATAAATATCTGAGAACATAAGGTATTTACAATCCTTACATCTGACCACAGGAACAGCATCGATGGTGGGAGCTTCTGCAATCCATTCCGATACCATCTTCAAGACGTCCAGGGCAGTCATGTTCAGATATGCATTTTCGGTCATGAATAGTGCGACATCCGTGTTCAGCGCATCCAAATCACCCAATCTCACGCTCATTCCTCCTTATCCATGCGAGTCCCGCAGTTGGGGCAGTAATTGTATTTATTGTCAGATACTTCATAACATTGGTCACAGCGATACATTTCTTTATCCCCAATAAACCCTAAATAAATCCACTTCCCACGCCTCACCTCCGCAACATCGGCGGCGGGAAGCTCTTTAATCCTTTGGCGGTCAAATAAGCCTAAAACGCAGCCTAATGCGTCCTTTCGCTTGATGTACTCAGCCATCATCAATCCTCCAAATTCATTTTTGCGCCGCAATATCGGCAATATCTAGCTAGTAAGTCAATATGGTCTTGTCTGTGACAATTACTGCATACGCCAGTTCCGTTTTGCTTGAGAGTCCATTTCCCGTACTTTACTTCCACAACGCTGGCGGCAGGAGCCCTGCGAATTCTCTCTACAACCTTTCTAGCTCCTCTCATTTCAGCCGACACGGTTCCAGTCCTTGCGCTAAATACTACGGATTGCTCAATGTCCTGTAATAGCTTTTCACGGTCTATGTACTCATCCATCGTTTGCCCTCCTTCCCGGCTCAGGGCCGGATGTTGTTTTTCCAATAAGAGTTAAACTTTCCACATACAATGATCGGCCTGCACCATTCCCGTTGGAACGTTCTCCATATGGGGTCGGTTATCCCGTCATGTCCGCGGTATAGCATCGCATAAGGTACGAATCCCGCTTGAATTGTCTGCGTCAGTCGTTTCTCGGCTTTTTCGAACGTGTCCCCCCGATATCCAATTAAGACATAGCAGCATAGTGTGTGGCTGGCTGTTGTGAATCCTACGTCACGCAGCATTTTCCCCGCCTCAACCAGCGGTTCCAGGTCGTCAGGCGTATCATAAGCACAGTACAACCGCTGTGTTTTGACAGATTTCAATAACTCTGCTTGCCACGGCTTTAGTATCTTAGCCTCTATTCCGCCAGTAAATATCGGTCTTTTCGGTTGCCTTTTTAGCATATCGCAGACTGCTTTGAAATGCGTTTCCGATGTGGCCAACACATTGTCGTCCAGAATGTTATACCCGTCTGTAACCGGAAGCTCCCTGATCATCCCGTGAGCCGCCTGCTGAACACTGCAAAACCAACAATGATTCGGACATCCTCGAGACGTGAACGTGTAGCCTTCTCTTATGTAGCGGCCTGGGACAAAATTGCCCATCCGGTCGCCAAACGCGGGGCCTCCAATGTGTACCGGGACGCCTAGCCGCCCCCATGATTTTGCCAATATATCAGCCTTTGGAATATCATAGGTGAATGTTACGCTTATGTGGACCTCGTCGATTCCCCCTCCTGTCTCTCTAATTGTCCTGGGAAGAGGACCTGTAAAAACAAACTCGTCGTCAGGGGTTGCTTTCGTTTTGCGCGGGAATACTCTCGCAATTATCTTGTTCTTCATCTTTACCTCCTTCCCGGCTCAAGGCCGGATGTTGTTTTCAGCCGCGCAAAAAAGTCACGGCTTGTAATGCTCATTCCAGCTTTCAGGCGCTCGTCCTCAAGAATAAAACGCCGTTCCAGGTCAAACACGCTCTTTCCGGGTCCTTTCATGGGGCGGCATGTTCTTTTCTGCAAGTCTCTCAATCGTCCCCAATATTCCGGGAGATAACGATAGATGTTGCGCAGCTCTTTCAGGTTTTTGTTGGCGCAACACCAGCACGATACACGGTCAAGGACGTCATACAGGCGAATTCCGTTTTCCTCCCAGAAGAATCCGCGTTCATAGCAATAGTTTAAGGCGTCGCTCTCTTTGATCCCCCATTCCGCCAGGGGAGAAGTCGTCCGGATCGGAAGTCGTTCCAGACGCGCCGGTTCATCCGCTGCGATTCCGATGTATTTGACGAAATCATCGTGATACTTCTTCGCATGGCTGTCCAGCGCGGCTGTCTTCATCGCCGTTCCCCAGCGCGCGCAGCCTCCGCACCAGGAATACCCATGGTGAAGACCGTTCTCCTTGCTGTATACGGGCTTTTCCAGCATATCGAAGGTAAACGGGCGGGGCGGGTGAAGTTCGGTGTATGGAATGCCGTGCCGCTCAAGAATTGGGAGTACGCGGTCTCTGGCTTCGTAAATAGCCTTGAATTCCATTCCGGCGTCATAGAATACAACCTCGTCCAGAGGGGCGTTTTTTTCGATCAGCTTCAACAGCATGCAAAGGCTGTCTTTTCCGAAGCTTACGCTTGCGATATATTTCATTTGTACCTCCACGTCTGGAGGCCCCGGGGCGCTTCATCCGGTTAGCTGTGCCGGATGTCCATACTATTTAATCCACTTGATTGGTTGCCCACATTCCGGGCATTCTTTCGGATACCTTGCCCGCGCATCATCTATGTATCGAAGGGTTGCACAGCAGAACGGGCAGACATATACGTCCATGTGTTCTCCCTCTAAGGACGTTTGCTTGATCGGTTCAGAAGGCGAACTGTCAGTCCTTTTCTTTCTCATCGCTCTCCATCCTTCCCCTCAAGCGGTCTCTCGCGCCCTCCAGCTTGATCGCCAGCCAATCGATCCCGATTGAAAGACCGGCGGCAATCGCTTTCGCGAAGTGCCATCCCACATAAATCCCCATCCCGGCGATTGTGGCGATGCTGAAGATGAGCCATAGGTTATACATCATTTTTCCCCCATTATCTGTTTGATTCTCTTGGCCAACTGGTAGGCCGCTGCCTCTTTATCGCCGCCGAATTCCTTTGATTTCAATCGGTTGATCTCGTCTATGGCTCGGATTATCCTGTCACGCCCAAATCCAAATAGATTGTTGAGCGCCACGATCATCAACCCGATTGTGAAGTCTTGACCGCTTAAGCATCCTTCTGCAAACCCTCTGTCATAGGCTTCCTGTTTGTGTATTGCCAGTGCGTTTTTCACGGCGTACCTCCTGAATTTTCTTCTTGTCACACTGATCCGCCGGGCTGTTGCGCTTTCTGCCGGTGTCAATCATGTAGTGGCAGATATACTCTCCTCGGTTTGATCCGCCTACTTGGCGGTGGTAGATGCAGCCTCTACAGGTTTTGCGGATCATGCGAGCACTCCCATTCCCTGTAGATTTCAATCCACCGGTCCAGCGGAACGGTCACAAACCACGGCTCATGATTTTTCCTGCTGAATACGGCCGGTATCTCGCCGGGGCGCGCGTCCGCTGCCGCCTGAGACATCGCGTCGGACAGATTCAGTCTTTCGGTCCGTTTACACTCGATGTGGATGCCGGGAAGCCCAACTACATCCGCATCTCCAGCCGTTCCACAATACTGCTGACCGCGGCGGCAAACGTATCCGTATTCTCTGAGCTTCGCGGCGAGTTCCCGCTCTCCTCGTTTGCCTTTCTCGCGGCTTGCTTTTCCCACGATGCATCCCTCAATTCCGGCTTGATTTCATCCAGCGCTTTGATCAGCTCCCGTTTATCGGTTATCCGGTCCTTGATCGCCTGGATTTGCTCCCGATCCGCACAGATCGAATCGTATATCGCCGCCTTGGTCATTTCGACCGCACGGCAGATTTCAATGTCATCCATATCTTGTTTCGACCTCCATCAAAGAGTGATATTGCGGCTTCCAGCGGTATTCGATCACCGTCGGCTTGCCGTTTCTGTTTTTGGCGACCTTTACTCTCATGTCCACCCACGCCTCGCCGGATAGCTGCCTGTCGGTCATATCCTCCGGGATGGTGAAGAGCACGCAGTCCGCGTCCTGTTCAATGTCTCCAGACCTCCGAATGTCGGAGAGTTGCGGGTCTCCACCCTTGCGTCCCTCGATGTTTCGATTGAGCTGGACAAGAGGGATAACGGCTATGTTCTTTTCAATCGCCAGCTGCTTGAGCGCGTTGCTGATTATGCCTAAAGCTCTGAAATCATCCTTCACGTTTGGAGTTTCCATCAGCCCTATGTGGTCGATGATCGCTACATCCGGTTTGAACAGATCAATCTGCCTCCTGACTCGGGCGAGGGAGATTTTAGGCTCCTGCACGAAGTTGATCCGTCCGTCCCGTTCAAACGCTTCCAGCACGCATTTGATCGTCCGCCGTTCATCCGCGCTGAGGTTCCGGTCCCTGATCCTCGTCCCGTCGATCTTGACGAGATTGGAGGCGATGCGCTCCATAAGCTGGCGGGCGGTCATCTCCATGGTAAAGTACTGCACGCGGTATCCGCGCTTTGCCATCCTTACAGCCAGATTGACCGCAAAATCGGTCTTTCCGCATCCGGGGCGCGCGCAGATTGCGGTGTAAGTCTGGCGGATAAACCCGCCCGTGGCCCGGTCCAGGGACGAATATCCTGATTTGCAGGTATCCTCGTTCTGTTCCCGGTTCAGCCATTCCAGAAATCCGCTGATAGCCTCTGAAAAGTTTATCCCGCTTGCACGCGCCTGGGTGATGACGTCCTGTTCGCGCACCAGCTCCCGGATCGCCTCGACCGCATCTCCGGCGCGCATTCCGCCAAGGTCCAGAAAAAGCTTGTTCAGCACGTCGGAGATGGTTTTTTTCCGCCAATCCTCGATGATGATGTGTATGTACTCCTGGAGATGACTGGTATGCGGTACGAAATCAACGAAGCTTAAAATCTCCTTTTTATACTCCGGGAGCTCTCCGATGAGGATAACCGGGTCGAGGTTCTTCCCGTTCCAATATCGATCCACAGCGGCGTCAAAAATCCTGCGCGTGGTTTCGCTTAAGAACATGTCCGGGGTGAGCTGATCCAGGATTTCCGGCTGCGCGCTCTTTTCCAGGATGAAGCAGCCGAGGACCGACATTTCCGCTTCCAGGCTCATATCAGTCCACCAGTTCCTTCCAGTCGAACTTTTCCCCGGGCTTCAGGATCACCCGCTGCGTGTCCATCTCCGGCGTGAGCTCCACAGGCGGGGAGATGTCCGGCTCCGGCGGCAATGGCTCTTTCAAGGGGTAGATGTCCGTCCACCCGTTGACGATAGACTGTTCCAGTACGGCGATTTTTTCCCGTACGCCGGAGCACTCGCGGTCCAGCTTTTTGAGAATGAGCGAATAAGCGTAGGGGGTGGGCGGTTTTTTCTTTTGTTTGCGCATCTCCAGATAGGCGGTCAAGGCGTCAAGCAGCTTCGGGTTTGCCGTATAAGCGGCGGTTTGTTCTTGAATGTTCGCTGTCCCTTCCCGTGTGCATCCTTGTCTGCATTCTTCCTTGTTTTCTTTCTTATTATCTTTATTGTTATATGAGTGGTTTAATTTTTTAACGTCTAGTGGTTCAGTTTTTGAATCACTGGTTGTGCAGTTTTTTAACATCAAGTTCTCCAGACACTGTGTATCGAGATAGTACCAGTTTCGGGCCGGGGTCCCTCGCTTTTCTATTTGAAGAACGCCGCTGTCGGCAAGAGCCTGCGTGGCTGTCCGTTGCTGATAAGGAGATAGGCCGGTATCGCCCTCTATCTCCTCACGCCCAATAAAAAACCACCCGTCATTGCCTATGAGTTCTCCACGCTGAAGCCAATATTGATATTTGGCGCAAAATTCCCCAATCAAAATAGATTCATTCACACCTAGGAGCTTTGCAAGGGTTTTGTTGTACATAATGTAGCCGGTGTTTGCCAATAGCTCCGTAACAAAATTCATTAGCTTCTCTCCTTAAAAGGGAATATCCCAGTCATCCTCGGTCTCTTTAAAATCATTGTCTGATGGGATTTTCGGCGTAGATTCCCTTTTACTCTCCGCAAAGTGTACGTTATCCGCCACAACCTCAAACGCCTTGCGACGGTTGCCGTCCTTGTCCTGATAGCTGCGCGTTTGGATGGAACCCTGCACTGCGATGAGCTGTCCCTTTTTGAAGTATTTACAGACGAAATCAGCCGTCGACCGCCATGCCACAACGTCGATGAAATCCGCCTGGCGTTCTGATCCCGTCTTCACATAGGACCGATCCACCGCGAGGGTAAATGTGGTTACAGCCACGTCCGAAGGCGTATGACGCAGCTCGGGATCGGCGGTAATCCGCCCCATCAAGACAACATTGTTGAGCATTCATTTTTCCCCCATTCTCGTTCAATCTGATTCTCTGTGATCCTGATCTGGAGCTTGTAGCTCTGGATCGCCTCTCCGGCCGCTTTATACACCGCCTCTTTTGCATCCCGGTCAAACTTCAGCCGGGCAATCTCCCGGTCTCCGCGCGCCAGATCGGGGATCAAAGTGGCGGGGTATCCGTCCGCTCGAAGTTTCAGCATCTTTTCAGCCAAACCAATCCGATACTTCCGTTCCGCCTCGGCATAATCGTTTCCTCGTCTGCCAAAGGCGGAGAGAGCTGCATCCAAGAGGGAGGTAAGCGATCCCATCCGGTCCATCAATTCATACCCGGTCATAGATAGTTCCTCCCGAAGACTTCCATAAATTTATCGTGACCATACAGCATTTCAAACGCGTATTGGCAGTCGCGCTTCAGCTGCAAGTCTAAACGGCGGTTAAAATGGACGCCCTCATTGCTCTGATTGTGCAGGCTGCCGGTGAGATAGCACCAGCAGCCCCATTCCTCGGAAAGCTCCCGTTGTCCCGTCCCGAAAAAGATGTGATGTTTGTGTAGCCCTTGCGTCTGGCGGGTAATGTAGCATTCCCTGACGTTATCCAGGATCGAACGGCTCAACAAGACCACCTCTTTTTCCCGCGCTTGTCGATGATTTCAACGTGCTTGATCGCTCCTGCATCGATATCGACCGAACGGACGGAGAACTTGGCGTTGCTTTTCGGCTTGCCCTTGTCTATGTAATACTCGCCTTCTTCCAGGGGAAAGTAGATGAATAGGGGAGTGTACAACTCCCGACCGATCCCCCAATTGAAGCAGGCGCGCTTGAAACTGTCGCTCGCGTGCCCCTTCTGCGCGTCCATGTTGCTCTCGGCTCCCGCGTCTTCCTTCCAGACCCATTCCTGCTTGTCTTTGTCATAGATGCCTACCGAGCAGAACAGGTTGCCGTTGTGGTCGTCGTGGCGGCGCTGCCAATTCATGGGTCCGACGCACTCGTCTAATATTCTTTGGTCGCACCTTGCATCCTTGTAGAGCAGGCAGACGGCGTAATATGTACCTTCATTTTTGCCTCGCCCCTCCTTAATCTGTTGGATGCGGCACTCGATTTCATCCGCTCTCAGCGGCCTGAATTTGATTTCCATGCTTCAACCTCCCTTAACGGACAATCCCACCCGATGGAATCCCTGGGGCTGATCATTTCCTCATGGGTCAGACTGCATTCATAGTGCCGCTTTTGGTTGACAAAGCTCCTGTTGCACCACTCGCATACCTCCCGGCAGCCCTGAAAGCGGATTTCAACGTCCGCCCGGTACCTTGAAAAATGAACTTCCTTGTCGGTCATATCGGATCATCCCGCTCCATCTCCGCGAAGTCGTCCTCGTTGTAGCCCGTTTCCTTCGGCGCTTCGTTGTCCGGCGGATTTAAATATTGCCGCTCGGCATAGGGGGATTCGTAATTTCGAGGGGCGAACATGTCGAGAAGGCGGTCACTGCGGCAATACATCGGTCTGCGCCTCCTTTTGGTCTTTCAACTTCCGCTCTAATTCGTCGGCGCGAAATCGAGCGAGGCAAAGCTTGTTCTCCAACTCCTGGGCATATAGAGCCAGAGCTTTGATGATGACGTCCTTTGGCAGGTTATCCATCTTGACAAATCTCCTTTTTTCCCTCATACTGAGGATGATGTTTGCTGGCCTTTTGGCCGGGTTTGCCGCTTTCGGTGTTCGCAGCGCCGGAGGCGGCTTTCTTCTTGTAGCGGTAATATAGCCGCTTGATGGATTTGGTTATCCAGTCGTCAAGGCTTCTGTAGCCCATGGCTTTGACAACAGCCTTTAACTGGTCCTGTGAGCCGATGAGTTTGATGGGGATACGATTGGTCATCTTGTATGTATCTTTGTCTCTCGCGGCCATGCATGGGCGTTTAATGCCGTAATCAACGTCTTCCCAATCCAGGAGATCGTTTGGCTGACAGCCGAACAGCTCGCACATGACGCGGAACTGAAACGGGGTAGGACGGCTCTTGTCGGTTTCATACCTGCTGATATCGCTTTGATTCAGCAGCAATGCCCTGGCGATCTCCGGCTGGCTCCTTCCGCCTTTCTCTCGCATCTCTCGCATTCGGTTCAAGGTTCATGCCTCCTTTCCTGCTTCTGGGACGTCTGGCCGCTGCGCCTTTCACCCGTATGGCGGCATAGACGCCAAGCAGCGGGATCAGCGCGTCGCCCCGGATGGTCCCGTATGCCTTTATCTGCCAGCAGACGGTCCATATCTGCACGCCCCAGGCGATCCACACCAGCAGGTTGCGGCTTATGTACTGTTTCATGCGGACCTCCGTTATTCGGCCCAAGGACCGCCGTCCCCGCAGTAATCCATGAGGGCCTTTTTGGTGATAATCCAGGATTTCCCCTCGCGCACCGCGCGGATTTTGCCCGAATGGCATTTGTAGCGGATGGCCTTGGCGCTCAGCCCCAGAAGCATGGCGGCGTAGAACGCGTCTACCACGACGGGAACATCGTCCCATGAGCGAATAAGCTTTTTCATATGAATTCCTTCTTTCTACTGTTTTTTTAGGGGAACGATACCGGCCATCCGGTCGTCCAGAAGGCTGTCGACCGGCTCGAAGATTTCCGGTCCAAGTATGGCCGCCAGTTTTTCGGCGGTCTGCTTTGAGCAGGACTTTCCGCTGCGCACCCCCGTCACGGTCGCCCGAGACAGGCCGGAAAGCTCGGACAGCTGAAACGTCGTCATGTCCCTGCGGGCCATTTCCACGATCAGCCTGATACGATCAATTCGCATGGTTTCACCTCCTTTTGCGTAAATATTTGCAGTTGCATATATCATAATCTAATTATATACGCAAAAGCAAATATGTCAAGTTTAATTTTTTGCGATTGCAAATACTTTTTATAAATGATAGAATAAGAATCAAAGAAAGGGGGACGCCGCATTGGCTCAAGCGTCTATTGGAGAACGGATTGGATATCTTGCACATCAGCAGGGGAGAAGCCTCAGGGATGTAGCTGTCCATGCCGAAGTCCCTTATAACACGGTTTATTCCATCGTGAAGCGTAAAAGCAATAACGTAAATTCCGAGACCCTGATAAAAATAGCCGCCGCGCTGGGCGTAAGGCCGAGCGAGCTGCGCGGAGAGGCGCCCCTTCTGGAGCTGGTCGCTTTGGATAACCATTTGACGAATGCGCTGCAGCTGATTGATCTGGGGAAAAAAGAAGAAGAGCCGGCGGCCGGTTCGGACGGCGCGAAAGAAAAATCCCCCGTCCCGGCGCAGCCGGAAACGGGGGACAGGGAGATGCTTGTCAAAACGCTAACGGAAGCCTTTGTCAGAGCCGGTTTTCTGGACGACGGCGGACTCCTTTCCGACTCGGACTTCGAGTTCCTGAAGGCGCTCGTCCTCCTGATTGAGGACCATTTTTGTAAGTAAACGGGCGACCAGCATTGGCTGTTTTCTTTCCATGATAAAATCCGCCAATTCTTCAACTGTATGCATGATATCTCCTCCTCCACACGGATTGTGTTCTATATGCACCGGTAATAGATTGGAGAGCCGCATAATTGGTGCTATAGATCATATTTTAGAACATTTGTTCGAGAAATGCAACACAACATATTGTGGTGTCCAAAGAATGGGACAGCGAAATTTTTTTGACGAAAGGGGAAGGGGGAGCGCCGCCCTGCCGGCGTGGGGCCGCGTGCCGATCCTATTGTAACATTGCGTTGGATTTTGTCGAACTACAGAAACGCCGAAAAGCAGAGATTCTTTTATGCTTTCCGTTTGGTATGGCGGGGCGACTGATTGGATTGTTAGAAATCAGATACCCAAATGCCTAAAAAAGGGGGAGGTTCATCCGCCGCAATAGATCGGCCGCCTGGTCCAGGCGGGAGGCCGTATATTAGAACGAATGAGGGAGTTCGCACTCGGCCGGGAGACAGGATATTCCCACCAGCGTTCACATACAGGACGGTTCCCAAAAAAGATTCAAAAGGAGGTTTGTAGCATGGCGGTCAATCCAAACCGGGCCGACGGGCGCTTCTGCGTGCGCATCTATCTCGGTCAGAAGGACGGCAGAAAGCAATATAAAGCGGTGTACGGCCACTCGCAGCGAGAGGCTGAGCAGAAGGCTCTCGAGGTGCGTATGGCGCTCAAAAAGGGATTGGACGTGGCGAGTGAAAATACCACCTTCCGCTATTGGGCGGAGGAATGGCTCAAAATCAAAGAGATGGAGGTCTCCGAAAGCTGGTACAAGAATAACCAAAGTTATGTGGGGCGGATGGATGAGCTATACGATAAAAAGATCGCCCAGCTGCGCACCGCCGATCTTCAGAACTTCTTATTCCATTTGGCCAAAGAGAATCCCCGTACCCATAAGCCGACCTCCCGCCGGACGCTCAAAGGATACAGGGACGCCCTCTTTCAAATCTGCCAGCTTGCGGTGGACAACCGCGTCATGGATTACAATCCCGCCGGCCCGCTCAAGCTGCCGGCCGCCCTTCCCAAAGAGCCGCGGCGCGCCCTGACCCGGGAGGAGCAGCGCTGGATTGTCGAAACGCCGCACCGCGCCCAGCGCGCGGCGATGATCATGATGTACTCCGGCCTGCGCAGAGGGGAGCTGATCCCCCTGACGTGGGGAGATATCGACCTGGAGGGCTGCTCCATCAGCGTCAATAAATCGGTGGAAATGGTGTCCAACCGGCCGGTTGTAAAGCCGGCGGCAAAGACCAAGGCGGGCGTCCGCGTGGTTCAGATTCCACAGGTGCTGGCGGAGTTTCTGCGCAAGGAACGCCAAAGCGCCGCCAATGGACCGATATCCATGTTGGTCTGTCCTTCCGATTCGGGACAAATGATGACCGACACAGCCTGGCGCCGGATGTGGGAATCCTACCTGATCGACTTAAACTTTAAATACGGCAACCGGATGGACAAATCGGGTAAACAGGCTCAATCGAAGTATAACCGCAACGGTATTGTGCTGACGATTCCCAACATTACGGCCCATTGGCTGCGGCATACCTTCGCGACGATGCTTTACCTCTCAGGTGTCGACGTGCTCACAGCCAAGGATCAGCTGGGTCACAGCGACATCAAAACTACTTTGGAAATTTACACCCATCTCGACCAGGATCATAAGAAAAAGAACATCTCTAAGCTTGATGAATTTTTGGCGAAACAGGCTTAATTGGGTTACATATTGACGTATTAGCATTCCCGTGATACAATAATAGTGAACTTTGTCGCACTCAGTTATTGTAATCGTGGTGTATCACCGGATGTATCACAAAGACGCTTTTCGTTGTGGTTGCGGGATTTTATTTAGATTCCGATTCTGAAGGCCGGGGGTTCGAATCCCTCCGGGCGGGCCAAAGAGAAACCGCATAGGAAAGCCGATTGTAGCTTTTCTATGCGGTTTTTTTGTTTTTTCGTTGGCGCAAAAGTCCTCCGAAGAGCCTCTTTTTCTCACATTTGGGTGTATCAATGGATGTATCAAGATAGGGTGCGGCAAGAGAATATGAAACGGGGAGAGGAAAACGATGCTGCAAGCTGACAACCTGGCGCCCAGATCATCCATTCACTGGAACGAGAGAAAAAATCGAAGACAACGCCGAAGATGCCAAAATCAAGAATATGGGTACCTAAAAAACATACCACAATATTTTGTATGGATAAGAAGGCCCCTGTATATTGAGAGACAAGGTGGTATTGCGGTATGTTAGAGGATTTTGTGGGGCAAAGCATCCGCTTGAAAAGAGGCGAGCTGCACATGACCCTGGAGGACCTTTCCTTTCTGTGCGGAATTGAGGCGGCCCATCTGGGAAAGATCGAAAGAGGTCAACACAACCCGTCGCTTGCCACGGTCGACCGCATCGCCGAAGCGCTGGGACTGAATCTCAGCGAGCTCATCCAAGGAAATTCTGAGGAAAATACCGAGATGCTCAATCGGTTTGTCAAAAATATGTTTCCGCCGCTGACCGGTCTGAAGGACTATGATCCCCTCCGGCTTCTCGACTTCTTGGGCCAGATCATGCTGGATAAACTGACGCTCAGGGACCTTGAGCGCGGCGCGTACGGCAACGCCCTGTTCGCAAAATTTAAGCTTATTAAACAGTATCTCGAGGATGAGGAGAATGGCCGCTATATCGCCTATGGAATCGAGGGCCGTTTTGAAGGAGGAGACGTTCTGCGGGTGGAAAACGTCAGCTGCGACGTCCGCCGGATCACAAAGCTCGTCAACACCTGCAACCGCATCCAGCTTTCCAAAGAGCATTTTCTCGACGTCGTGGAGGACTTTGTGCAGGACTATCCCGGTCCGATGGGCGAAGAGATCGCGGGATGACCGCCGGCGCAAAAAACGCCCTCCCAAACCTAAGCAGGCGAGGGAGGGCGCTTGTCCATCAGCGTTTCTTATCTGCCGCGGCGCTCTTCCGCCAGATAGCCAAGAAGCTGTTTTGGGGGCTGCGGCGCTCTCAGAAGTCGTCTATTCGCCTTTCCCGTTCTTGATCCTGTTCGCCGCCTCATAGGCCCCGTTGGCGGAAAGCGACACAATCGCCGCGTTCAGCGGAATCATCGCCCATACCGTCCAAGCCTGAGAGAAGCCCCCCGTCGCAGCGGTAGCCAAAAAGAGCAGCACAGCGGCGATGATGTAGGAAAGCCACTGGGTCGGCAGCTTCCCGAAGACCTCCTTGAAAAATTGCGTCAATACCCCCGTCGCCAGCGAGCAGCCCGCAAAGGTCGCAAGGGTCTCCCAGGTGAAAAATTCGTTCATACCGTATCCTCCCTGTTACCGTTTTTCCAGGGTTGTAATCCTGGTCTCATGGTCGGCGAGCGCCTTGTCCTGCTCGTCGTTCTTTTCCCATAGACGTTGATGCGCGTCGTGACTGTTTTCTTTGAGGGAATCCACATCCTTCACCAACCGATCCATCGTGACGGTCAGCCGGGTGATGGAGGAATTCAGCTTCACAATAGGTCCTACTATCGATCCCGCCAATCCGATCAATACAACAATGACTCCCACAACCTGCCATTCCATTGCCTTCATCACCCCTTTCTTCGAGCATAGCAGATTCCCGGGCAAAAAGCGTCAGGAATCAGCGATATTTTATGACGGAAAGAGGTATTTGGAATGGCAAAAAAAATTGGAATGTCCCCCCCGTGGGCCGCCCCCGCGAACGAAACGGATCCCCTGCTCCGTGAAGTCGAACGCCGGGAGGAGGCCGCCCGGGAAAGCTTCCTGGAAAAATGGCTGAACAACCGGTGGCTGCGCGCGCTCCTCTATCTCGTTCTGGGCGTCTTGATGGCGTTTGTTGTGGGGGGATTGTTCTGGCTTGCCACGGGAACGAAAAACAGCTATTTAGACCAAGCGATGAGCTGCTACGTCATGTTTGGGGCCTGTACCGTTCCCGCCGCCCTCATTCATGTACTCGACCCGAATGTGGAGGAGATCGAAGCCTACCTGGGAATCGGCTTCTATTACGGCGGCGCAATCCTGATGCGCTGGTTTGAGAAGATGGATTTCCATCCAAGCTGGTCGGGCTTTCTCCTCTCCGCCGCAATTTGTATCGCGGCCTACAGGCACTACAAGAAAGAGCATGTGCAAAAGGAGGACTGCAAATGAAGGTCCTCATTTGGCTTTTTTGTCTTTTTCTGTTCTCGTTCGTCCAAACGCTGCTCAAATCCTCCGGCATACTGCTTGGAGGATTGCCGACATTTCTTCTGGCGGGGGCCATGTTTGCGGCGGCGGGCGCGCTTTGCAGAATTTGGGATAAAAAGCGCGGCAAGAAACGCAAGACGGCCGAGCCGGAAGAACAATCCCCGGAGGAAGAGGCGGTTCCCTGGGAGGTCATGCGGGAGATCGGCAGGGAAGCCTCCCAGCCGTCCCCGGAGAAACCGGAAGAGGATTTTTCTGATTCTCGGAGACGGGAGCCGAGCGCTGGCAGGGAGAACGAGCAGCCATAATCAAAGCGGGCAAGGATCATTCCCTGCCCGCTCTTTTTGCGTCATTGCCTGCGCATCTTATTGAGGTGTTCGGCCACGGCGGCCTTGTTGTAATGCCGCACCGATTTCCCCACGTCGAAGCATTCAAACAGATATTCCCGCTGCTTGTCGGTAAGTCCCGGAATGGAATAGATTTTCTCCATCACAAGAAGACCTTTACTGTTCGGTATGGTCTCGCCAGCCTTGTCGCCCGTCTGATATTTAAGACCGGAACGGATGTCCCTTTGCAGGAAATAAGCGAGCAGGTAATCCCCGGCGGAAAGCCCGGCGCCCGCCGCCGCTTCGGCCTCCAGCATCCAGCCGTCCCGCTTGTAGGAGACGTTATGCCCCTTGAGGTACTCGTACTTTGCCAGCGCGTTCGCGTAGTCAGCTGCGAGAGAAAGCGCGCCGGCCTGTTCCTCATTGGAAAGCGAGTCATAGGCGCTTGACGCAATCAGCTCGTTTACCAGCTCCTCGTTGGTTCGCCCCGCCGTGCGCTGGTATTCCGCCCGCTCGGCCGCCGTGAAGTTGTACCGCTCGCCCTCATAACTCAGGTAGTAGGGCGCAAGCCTCGGGATCACCGAAAGGTCGCCCGTCTCCTCATACACCCGGTAGATTTCCAGCGCGGCCCTGGTCGCCGTTTCGGAATAGAGGTTGGCCGGATTGAAGAAGACGTTGAAAAGGCTGTTGTTCCCGCCGTAGGCCTCCACATCGTGTCCAAGCACGTCCACCACCGGCGTCAGATTTTCCCGCGCGCCGGGAATTTTAGAAAGCGCCTTGTTGACCGTCGTCTGCGGGATGTTGCGGTACTCAAAGCTCGTCCTGGCGTAAGGATCGGCCATCTGGGCAATCTGGGAAAGCGCCGTCGGCACAAACTGAGAAGCCGCGCCGCTGGCCGATTCAATCAATCCCGCCGTCAGTCCCTCCTCCGCAAAGAGCTGAGACACCCCCTGCAGAAAGCTCTGCTCAAACAGGACGTTGCCGCCGGTGGTCAGAGCGTTTAAGATCGCGTTGCCGCCCGCGCCCAGCGCGTCCAGGCCGGAGACCATCGGGTCGTTGCCGTTTTTGACGTTCCGGACGTAGTCGGCGGAGATTGCGAACAGTCCGCCGATGGGCTGGGCCCAGTCGTAGGCGTAGCTGCGGCCGTTTACCGTCACGCTGTAGGGGGCCATTCCCAGGATGTTCTTCTCAAAGGCCGCAAGGTCGCGGTCCTTGTCGTCGTCCCCGCCGGACAGGACGCCCATATCGGCAAGCACACCGCCCAGCGCCATGACCAGCGTGCCGGTGATTGCCTTGGAGAGACTGTCCACAAAGGCCTTCTGCGTCTTGGGGTCAAAGCTTTTGCTTTTCCGGCTGCGGGTATACAGCCGCGCGGCGTTGGCCACGGTGTTCACCAGTCCGAGCGGGCTGTATTCAATCAGCGCCTTGGTCAGATTGGCCGGGGTCTTGGTAAAGGGCACGATGATCGACCCCAATCCCCATTCCTTGCCGAAATTCAAGCTGTTGCGCAGGGAAGTGACCGCCCGGGTCAGGGCGTTGTCGTCCTGCCAGGTGCGTTGCAGAGCCTCCGTTGTAGCGAGTTCAATCATCTCGGCCGTCGGCTCGGTCGCATGGTTGAGCTTTAACTGATTGTTCAATGAGCTTGTGAAATGGTATTCGAAGAAGGGCCGGTCGCCCACGTCGAGCAGGAAGCCGGTGACTCGGTCGACCATGTTCAGCGCGTTCGAAAGGCGCATCGCCGCCCGTCTGGCCGGAGAGGCGGCCTTTAATTGCTCCCGCCTGTACCGCCGGAAGGAATCGCCCTCTCCGATCTCGAACCGGTCGCCGTTTGACTGCCGGGTGTTGATCTTCCTGCGGAAGTCGTCGTAGCTTTCATACACGCCCTTTAAAGCGGCCTTGCCCACGCCTCCGCTCGGGAGCGCCCCCTTGGTGCGCACGCCGGTGATTTTGGAAAGCAGCCGGTCGGCGCCCGCGCCGATGAAGTCCTGCACCGCGTAGGCCGGCATCATGATCGCGTTGCCTATGACGTTGCGCAGCATGGTCTTGGGATTTAGGAGCATCGCGTTGCGCGTATAGGCCTTGAGCTGGCGCAGGATATTGGTGGGCAGTTTGGATTCAATCAGGGACGCAATCTCGGCGATGAGCACGTTCTTGTCCCGCCCCTCGGGCAGCATGGAGGCCTTTTCGATGTTTCCCCTGATGAAGGCGACCTCCTCCGGCGTCAGCTCGAACATCTCCGCCCGTTTTTCGGCCCAGGCCTCTCCGTGCTTTTTGACCATCTCGGCCCGCGCCGCGTCCAGCTCCTTCTGTGCGTAGACGGCCATGCCCTCGGGGGTAAGCCGTCCCAGAAGGGAAAAGGCCTGCACCGTCTGCCCGGCGGAGGTGCCCATCTCGCGCAGCTTTCTCAAAACCTCCACCGCGCTGTCGTGGTCCCCCGCGTCCTGAAAGCGCTTCAAGAGGATAAATCCCTCGGCTACGTCCACCGCCGTCGCCTGGGCCGGGTCGAGGCTGCCAAAACGGAAGGCTTCGCGCCCGCCCAAAGCGTTCAAGCGCTCGTTCGCGGCCTGCAGCGTCTCCAGATTGGAAACGCCCAGGTAGTATTTGACGTCCTCAAAGCTTTCCACAAGGGGCCTTGTCTCCCCGTCCACAATCGCCGAGCGCATGGCGCTTTCGTAAAAACGGCTCTCCCGGCCCGTTTCGGCGTTGATCCCGGAGCCCGGCCGCGCCTTCAGCTTGGGCGTGGCGTTCGCTTCCTCCCGGCTGATCCCCGCAATCTGCGCCGGCGTCATTTTGCGGATGCGCTCCTCAAAGCCCGGCATGGGCTCAAAGGAGGCTTTCCCGCCGTTGTTCTTTTCAAAAAGGGGAGAATGAGCGCTAACAATTCGGCTTGTATCATTCGATACGCTTTTGCGTAGACTATCATTGACAGCACTATCATTGTGTGATATTCTGTCAGTAGAAGCGGTGAACGCCCGATTTAAGGTAACGTCGTTACCAAGTGGAGGTGCCGCTTCTATTTTTTTGTTTTCATTTAACTGAACACTATAGACATATTGATTATTGGCATTTTTTCTTATGTTAGCAACAAGATCAAACACCTTTCCGTCTACTTGAACGTTTTTAATGAAGTAATCCCAACGTTCAATGTTTTTATGCGCTTCTATGTTTTTGCCGGTCTCTTTCTTACTTCCTTGGTATCTAGAGTTTTCTACAAGTTCAAATATATTTCCGTCTGCCCCAACGTTAATTTTTGCTTTCCATCCCCGCTGGTCAGAACGCTTATCCCCGTATACGTTTTTTCTTGCGTCAACACTATCAAACTTTGCATAATAAGGATGGCCATTTCTGATGAATTTGGCCGTTCTACCGCGATACTGAGTAGAAAGCAAGTCAACAAACTGTTTCATTCGTTCTTTATAGGATAGTTTTTGGGTATCCGCGCTCGTTTCATAGACTTCTATTCCATCCTGAGTTGTCCCTACATAGTCAAATGAAACCTCCGCATCCCCCGCAAACGTCGCATCCGGATGGTTTACGTCCGGGGCGGCGCTTTTTCTTTGCGCGGCGGTCAAATCCGCGCGGGCCGCCGTGTCCCTGGCCTCGATCTCCCCGGCGTTGCTGCGGTACTTTTGCAGCGCGTCGGCAAAGTAGCCGAAGGCCCGCATGTAGTTCCAAACGAATTCCGCGCGGTCCTCGTCCGCCTTTAGCCGCTGGTAGCCCGGCAGGTTTTTGGCCAGCTCCTCCGCGGAGGGGTAGGCCTTCCTGACCCAGTAATCCAGGCTGGAGCCGCTGTCAAAGCCTTCCATCCGCTGAATGGCGTGCTGCGTCTCGTGCAGCAGGGAGCGCTTGAGCAGCGAATCGTCGCGGATCAAATCGTTTAAGAGAATGGCGTTGTATTCCGGCAGGAAGGCGGCGCGTTCCCCCTCCTGCATGGGAAGAAAGCCCACCTCAATTTCTCTCAGCTTGGGGTAAGCGTTGTAGAGGACGTCGTGCTTTAAGTAATCGGGCAAAAGCTTGGGGTCGTCTGCAAAGCCGTTTCTGGAAAATTCCGCCCCGCTGTCGTCAATTTCAAAGCGCCATTTGCCATCCATGCCCCGGAACCAGCCGGTTTCTCGCCGCACCGCGTCGGCCTCCTCGCCCTGCGCAAGCAGCTCCCTGGCGCGGTCGAGCGCTTCGCCGTCGGCGTTTTGGGCGTTGATTCCGGCATAGGAGAAGCGTTCCCAGTTTTCATAAGCCCCGGCCTCTCTGGACTTTTCCATGCGGGACTTTCGGCTTTCCTTGAACTGCCGGTGAATGTCGGCAAGCTCGGCGGCGTAGGCGTCGAAGTCCTTAAAAACTGTTGCACCGTCTCCTTCGACGAACATTTGAGTTTTCCCCGCTGCAATATGCCCATACATTGTGGCATTGAATTCGTCGTAGAGCGTTGTCCATTCTTCGGCAGTCATATTGGATAGATTACAGTTTCTATGACTGGCAACGGTGTTTAAAAGGAGACGTGTCATCTTATCATCAAAGTTCAGCATTTCCGGCGTGCGCTCAACAAAGTCTAAGTAAGGCTTAAAGCCTGTCTGCTTCATCACATGGGTAGCTTCGTGTGGGGTGAACATTCCGCGCTTCTCTTCAGGCAGCGTTTCGCGCAGATAGACCTGTCCACCAGCAGAAAAGGCCGGGGATTTTTTTCCGTTTTTCTCCCAAACGTCATCACTTATAACGAAGCATGGAATTGCGTATTCCATAGCCGCTTGCTGTTCGGTATGGGCAACGGAGCCATTGGCGGGTTCAATTATGCCTTCTCGAGTCCAAGCGCGGTTCGGCTCTTCAACTAACGCAGAATCTATGCCTCCGGTTCCTCCTCGTCGTCCAGAAGCAGAAGAAAACTCCGCGCGAAGTCTTCCGCTTGCCGACGTGCTTTCTCGTTGAGATCGCTGTTGTTCCGCCCAGACGCTTTGAGTATCTCTCTCGTGAATTCTTGAACTTCCTTTTCGTTCTCCTGGTTGGTCATTTTCTTCTCCTGATCGCTCACTCTGCTTTCCTCCTTTCTCTCGGCTGAAATTTTCACCTGTGCTTGGCGGGCCGCGGGCCGTCTGCGTTTGTTTGGCGGCGTCCTTTACCTCGGCAAGGTAGGCGCTGTTTTGCTCTCCCTTTTCGCCCATGGCGGCGAAGATGTTCATGTCCCCCAGGGAGTCGCAGACGACCTCCTCCCAGATTTCCTCGGCGCTCATGCCGGAACCCTCGTAAGCTGCGGCGTAGTTTGCGCTCGCCTCGTCGAGCTCCTGCGAGGTAAACCGTTTCGCTATTTCCCGCCGGACGGAATCAAGGTCAATCTCCCCGCGGCGAATCTGCGCGTGCCCCGCCTCGTGGCGCATGAGCTGGTCGGCGTCAAAATCCGGGTGATCCGCCCGCACGAACACGCGGTCGCCCGTCACATAGGCCCTGGCGCTGATCCTCTGCCCGTCTCTGACGATTTCCAGGTTGTTTCCGGCGAACAGCGTTAACCTCAGCCCCTGCTTTCCGGCGGTTGCCCGCGCCTTCGCGGTGGCCGCCGTATCCCCGCCGGCGACAAGCCGGATGTTCTTTTCATTCGACGCGCCCGCAATGCCCAGCGACGCCGCGCTTACCTGCGGCCCATAAACGAGCGAAGACGCTCCGCCGTCTTTTGGTCGGACTTGCGCGTTCCGGCCCGCAGCTCGTCCTGCGCCTTCTTCCAGGCTGCGTATTTGTCCGCCGGAATCCGCACCTCCATCCCTGTCTCTTATACACATCTGACGCTGCCGACGAATAGAGAGGTGTAGAT
>OJQH01000317.1_pt1 | contig 27332 bp, 24 predicted proteins | sample 1601421 | NCBI WGS metagenome assembly OJQH01 (sample SAMN03922503, study PRJEB24848) | human gut metagenome | isolation source: stool sample | host: Homo sapiens | place: Germany | collected 2011-11 | reverse complement strand
TCGAAATCGCCTCGCTTCATCCGCCACAGGCGGCGCTTCGGCGATTTCCCCGCCGACAAACGCGGCGGCGCGGGAAAAACCCCGCGCCGCCGGAATGGTCTGTTTTTTTACTTGGCCACGGCGTCCTTCAGGGCCTTGCCGGCCTTGAAAACGGGGGTCTGGGAAGCGGGGATCTGGATGGTCTCCTTGCTTCTGGGGTTGCGGCCGGTGCGGGCGGCGCGCTTCTTCACCTCGAAGGAGCCGAAGCCCATGAGCTGCACCTTCTCCTCCTCGTGCAGGGCGGCGGTGATGGTGCCCAGAGTGGCGGCGATGACAGCCTCGGTGTCCTTCTTGGACATGCCGGTCTTTTCCGCCACGGCGGCGATCAGTTCGGTCTTATTCATGATAGTCCTCCTAAAAATTTTCCTTGGTCAAAATCTATCCCAAAGCGATGAATATCGCATCAGAAACCTGGGTCAGATGGGGGCCGCCTCACTTGGCGGCGTTCCACAGGCCGGTCATTTCCTCCAGGGTCAGGTCCGACACGCTGACACCCCGGTCCCGGGCCCCCTGCTCCACCGCCCCATAGCGGCGGATGAACTTTTCACAGGCGGCGTTCAGGGCGTCCTCCGGGTCCACTCCGGCAAAGCGGGCGGCCTTCACGGCGGCAAACAGCACGTCCCCCAGCTCCTCGGCCACGTTGGCGCCGTCCTGCACCGCCTGGTGCAGCTCACCCACCTCCTCGTCCAGCTTGGACAGGGCCCCCTGGATATCCGGCCAGTCGAAGCCGTCGGCGGCCGCCTTATTCTGGAGCTTTTCCGCCCGCCACAGGGCAGGCAGGGACCGGGCCACGCTGTCCATGGCCTGGGTGGTGGTGCGCTGGTGCTTCTCCCGGCGCTTGATGGCGTCCCAGCTGACAAGGACCGACTGGGCGTCCTTTTCCGGCTCCGCGCCGCCGAACACATGGGGGTGGCGGAAGATCAGCTTCTTCACCACGCCGTCCACCACGTCCTCCATGGTGAACCGGCCCCGCTGGCGCTCGATGTCCGCGTGGAACACCACCTGCATCAGCACGTCCCCCAGCTCCTCCCGCAGCAGGTCCGCATCGTCCCGGTCGATGCCCTCGGCGGCCTCATAGGCCTCCTCCAGCAGTCCCCGGCGGATAGATTGGTGGGTCTGCACCTGATCCCAGGGGCAGCCCTCCGGCGAGCGGAGCACCCGGATGATCTCCAGCAGGTCGTCGTAGTCGTATCGCGCTTTCTCCTTAAAATGTACCATATTCCCGCTCCTATTGCAAGTCCTCTTATCGGCAAAATAGCCTGATGAGGCTGTTTTTCGTGAAAAATGTACGGAATTTTCGTCTATTTCAGCCGCAGCCAGCGGACAAGACGCTCCCCGCCGGGCAGGGCCATGGCCTCCTCCCGGCCCACGGCCCCCAGCAGCAGCGCCGCCCCGGCGTAGATCACCGCCGCCAGGGCCACCGCCAGCAGGGTGGCCAGACCCCCGGGCAGCAGGTCTGCCAGCAGCCGGTGGAGCCACCATGCCGCCGCGCCCATCCCCAGGGCCGCCAGCCCCGGCCGGGAGAACACCCGGAAATAATCGGGCCTTTCCGGCACATACCGGGCGATGGCCCCCAGGTTCAGCACCGTGATCAAAGCATAGCAGCACAGGGTGCTCACCGGCAGGCCCCGGATGCCGTAATCGGGGTTGGAGATCATCAGATAGTTCAGGGCGATCTTCAGCCCGCCTCCGGCCAGCAGGGTCCAGAGGGGGACTTTTTCCCGGCCATAGGCCTGCAAAATCCCGTTGGACAGGGCCATCAGGCACACAAAAATGCTGCCGACGCCCAGAATTTCCAGGTGATACGCCGCGGCCTCCAGGGTGGCCGCCCCCTTGGCGGGGTATAGCAGCTCCAGAATGGGCCGGGCCAGAACGCTGAGTCCCACCCCCGCCGGCAGGGCCAGCAGGGCCGTCAGCCGGAAGGCGGCGGCGGTGTGCCGCCCGGCGGCGGACCGGTCCCCCCGGGCCAGAGCCGCCCCGATGGCGGGGATCAGGCTGATGGTCAGAGGATAGATAAACGCCGCCGGAAGGGCAAACAGATTCCCGGCATAGCTGTAGGTCCCGTAGAGGCCGGCGGCCTCCGGCTCCGTCAGGCCCCAGGTGTTCTGCAGGATGCCCATGGTGATGGACTGGTCCAGCAGGTTGATCACCGACAGGCTCACGGAGCCCACGGTGATGGGCACCCCGATGGCCAGCAATTGGCGCAGGATATCCCGGCTCTGTCCCGGGTCGTCCCGGCCCTTGTCCCGGGACAAATGGGTCGCTGTCCACACGGTCAGAGCCAGCAGGGACAGAATCACCCCCGCCGTGACCCCGGCGATGGCACCGGCGGCGGCTATGTGGGAGGGGTACCCCTGCCGCAGCAGCCACCAGGCAAGACCCAGGCCCACCATCAGCTTGCTGGCGGATTCGATGACCTCGCTGGCGGCGGTGGGACGCATATCGCCCATGCCCTGGGTATAGCCCCGGATCACCGACACCAGACACACGCACAGCACCGCCGGAGACAGCACCCGGATGGCGTCCTCCGCCCGGGTGTTGTGCATCCACCCGGCCAGGTCACCGGCCAGGAAGAACATCAGGCCGCTGCTGAGAAGCCCCAGTAGCAGAAACAGCCAGAAGGCCACGGAAACGATGCGCCGCCGCCGGTTTACCCAGCCCAGAGCCTCCGCCTGGGACACCAGCCGGGAAAGAGCCAGAGGAAGCCCGGCGGTGGACACCATCAGCAGCAGGTTATAGATGTTATAGGCGGCGTAGAAATAGTTCATGCCCTGCTCGTCCAGCAGGTTCCCCAGAGGGATCTTGTACAGGGCGCCGATGGCCTTGGTGACAAGCATGGTGACCGTCAGCAGGGCGGCGCCCCCTAAAAATGACTGCTTCCCCCTGGTCATGGACCCTCCTCATTTCACTTCTTCATATTTTCATGGAATGCCCGGAAGGCCGACAGGTTCTCGGCGATCTTTTCGGGCCGCTGGATATACTCCGTGGGATACTTGGCGTGGAACACCCGCTGGATGCGGCCCCGGACCGGGTCCACCATCTTGGTGGAGCCGCCTGCCCCCAGGGAGAGGATGCTGTGCAACTCCTCCATGATGTAAATATTATACAGCCCCTGGGCTCCGGATATGCACCAGCCCACGTTTTCAAAGCTGCCGGACATATACTTCTGGCGATAGAGATAGTACGGAGAGAATCCGGCGGCGCGGAGGGTGGGGTCGGCATAGTCCAGCATCCGGGCCACGTCCTCCGCCGTGGGGATGGGCAGACCCTCCAGCAGGATGCGGCTGCCCTTTTTCAGGCTCAGGGTATGGACGGTGATGTTGTCGGCCCCGAAGGTCAGGCACTTGTCCAGGGTCCGGCGGAAGCCCTCCGGCGTGTCGGCAGGCAGCCCGGCGATCAGGTCCATGTTCACATGGGGAAAGCCCATGGACGCGGCCAGGGCCATGGTGTCCTCAATGTCCCGGGCGGTGTGGCGGCGGCCGATGGCCCGGAGCACTTCGCCCTCCAGGGACTGGGGATTGACGCTGATGCGGTCGGCCCCGTGGTCCAGCAGCACCTGGAGCTTTTCCCGGGTGATGGTGTCGGGCCGTCCGGCCTCGATGCAGTATTCCGCGCAGCCGGACAGGTCAAAGCTGCGGTTCAGGTGGGTCAGCAGCCGGTCCATCTGCCGGGCGGACAGGGTGGTGGGGGTGCCGCCGCCCATATAGAAGGACTTGATGCGCAGGCCCGTCTCCCGGACCATTTGGGCGGCGTCGGTGATCTCCCGGCACAGCACGTCCAGATACGGCTCCATCAGCCCCAGGGACTTTTCCACCGACTGGGACACGAAGCTGCAATAGGCGCAGCGGGTGGGGCAGAAGGGGATGCCGATATACAGGGAGATGTCCTCCGGGCGCAGGTCCGCCTTGGCCCGCAGGCCCTCCTGGGCGGTCTCCACCGCCAGACGGCGGCGGGAGGGGGAGACATAGTAGGTGTCTCCCAGAATGCGGCTGACCTGGGCGGGGGTCTTTCCTTCCTCCAGTAGCCGGGCCGCCAGCTTGCCGGGGCGGATGCCCGTCAATGCGCCCCAGGCCGGGGTGACGCCGGTGATGCTTCGGGCGGCCTTGAAGAAGCTGAGCTTCACGGCCTTCTGCCGCAGGCGCTCCCGCTCATACTCGTCCGTCACGTCCCGCAGCAGGGCCCGGGAGGTCCCCCGGCCCAGCCTGCCGCCGTGGGCGATCTCGGTGACGGCGGTGGCGTATACCGGCCCCTGGTGCAGGTCCACCCGGGCCCAGTTGTCCTCCCCCGGCTCCGGCTCCTGATACACGGGCCGCTCCTCCGGGAAAAAGGCCAGCAGACTCTGCTCCACCGCGTAGCGGTCGTCATGACCGCGAAAAACCAGTTTCATAGCCCCGCCCCTTACTTCATGCCCTGGCGGACATAGGGATTCACCCGGCGCTCATAGTCCAGGGTGGTGGGCTGGTCGTGGCCGGGGTAGACCCGGTAGGACCCGGGCAGATTCCCCAGGCGGGCCAGGGATTGCAGCATCTCCCGATAGTCGCCGCCGGCGAAGTCCGTCCGGCCGCAGGAGCAGCGGAACAGGGTGTCGCCGGAGAAGATCACATCCTCCACCACCAGGCACACGGAGCCCTTGGAGTGGCCCGGGGTCTCCAGCACGGTGACAGTCAGGCTCCCCATGGTCAGGGTGTCGCCGTCGTGATAATACCGCTGGTTATGCTCCGGCAGCCGGGAAAACACCAGCTCCATGTCCCCCACCCGGCCGTCCACCACGTCCTTTTCGTTGATGTACACCGGCAGGTCCGGGTACTGCTCCAGGATGGGGCGCACGGCGGTGGTGTGGTCAAAGTGGCCGTGGGTCAGCAGGATATACTGCAATTGGCAGCCGGACCTGGCCACCATGTCCAGCACCCGGGGGGCCTCGTCGCCGGGGTCGATCAGGGCGCAGACCCCTGCCGTCTCGTCGCTCAGCAGGTAGCAGTTGGTCATAATGGGGCCCACCATAATGGAGTCAATTTTCATGGGTTCAACCTCCTGTTCAGGATAAAAGCGGGCGGACAGCGGCGTCCGCCCGGAAGAATATGGGATAGGTTACGCGTTGAGCTGGTCCGTGTCCACCACCAGGGTCAGAGGCCCGTCGTTGACGGATTCCACCAGCATCTCGGCACCGAACTCGCCGGTTTCGGTGTGGATGCCCTTTTCCCGGCACAGGGACACGAACTTTTCATACAGGGGGATGGCCACCTCCGGCCGGGCGGCGGCCAGAAAGTCCGGGCGGCGGCCCTTGCGGCAGTTGCCGTACAGGGTGAACTGGGATATCACCAGAATTTCACCGTTGACGGTTTCCAGGCCACGGTTCATCTTGCCGTCCTCATCCTCGAAGATCCGCAGTCCCGTCAGTTTGTCCGCCAGCTTCACGGCCTGGGCCTCGGTATCGTCATGGGTGATGCCCAGCAGGATCAGAAAGCCGGGGCCGATCTGGCCGATGACGTTGCCGTCGACGGAAACGGAGGCGCTTTTCACGCGGGTCAGCACTGCTCTCATGGTAATATAGTCTCCTTTTCAGTTGATATATTGTGTTTTTTCTCAGCCTGCCGGGCGGGTGACCCGCATGACGCCGGAAATCTGCTCGATGCGGCGCATGACGGTTTTCAGCTGCTGGCTGCTGGACACGTCGGTATCCAGGGTGATCAGGGCGAAGCCGTCGGGGGTGGAGCGGGCGTTCATGGAGGCCACATGGGTCTTGGTGGAGGAGAGCACCGTGGAGATATCCACGATGAGGTTGATGCGGTCCTTGGCCACCACCTGGAGGGTGGTGCGGAAGGTGCCCTCCACGTCCTCGGCCCAGGACACCTTGATCCAGCGGCCCTCCTCGTCGGGACGGCGGCGGGCCGGGTCGGCGTTGGGACAGTCCCTCCGGTGGACGGACACCCCGTAGCCCTTGGTGATGAAGCCCACGATGTCGTCCCCGGGGACGGGGGTGCAGCACTTGGAGAACTTCACCAGGCAGTTGCTGAGGCCCTCCACGATGATGCCCTTTTCGCTGTGGGTGCGCTTGGGCACGGCGGGACGGGTGGCATCGGGGCGGCCTTCCAGCGGCACCTCCGCCTGGCGCTCCTCCTGGTGCTGGTGGAGAATGCGCTGGATATCCTCCCGGATGCGGCCGATGACCTTCAGGCTGCTGATGCCCCCGTAGCCGATGGCGGCGTACAGGTCGTCCAGGCTCTTATAGGTGAGCTTTTTCAGGATGCCGGGGAGGTTTTCGTCGTTGGTAAGCTCCTTCAAAGACACGCCGCAGCGCTTCAGCTCCGACTCGAAGGAGGCCCGGCCTGTCACCACGTTTTCGTCCCGGCGCTCCCGCTTGAGCCACTGGCGGATCTTGGACCGGGCGTTGCTGGACCGGGCGATCTTCACCCAGTCCCGGCTGGGACCGTGGGCCGACTGGGAGGTGACCACCTCCACGATGTCGCCGTTTTTCAGGCGGCAGTCGAAGGGCACGATGCGGCCGTTGACCTTGGCGGCCACCATGTGGTTGCCCACGGCGGAGTGGATGTTATAGGCAAAGTCGATGGGAGTGGCCCCGGCGGGCAGGTTGATGACGTCGCCCCGGGGGGTGAACACAAACACCTCGTCGGCGAACATATCCACCTTCAGGGAGTGGATGAACTCCTCGGCGTCGGCCCCCTCCTGATTTTCCAGCAGGCGGCGGACCCACTCATACCGGCCCTCGTCGCCGCCGCCCTGGCCGTTCTGCTTATACTTCCAGTGGGCGGCGATGCCGTATTCGGCCACCTCGTGCATCTCCTTGGTGCGGATCTGCACCTCGAAAGGGATGCCGTTCTGGCCCATGACGGTGGTGTGGAGGCTCTGGTACATATTGGGCTTGGGAGTGCCGATATAGTCCTTGAACCGGCCCAGCACGGGCTTGTACAGGTCGTGGATGATGCCCAGAACGTAATAGCAGTCGGACACCGTGTCCACGATGACCCGGAAGGCGAACAGGTCATACACGTCGTCCAGGGACTTGTTCTGGGTGTACATCTTGCGATAGATGGAGTAGGGGTGCTTCATGCGGCCATAGACATAGCCGTCGATATGGGCCTCCTCCAGGCGCTGGGTGATCTGGTCGTGGATGGAGGACATGAAGCCGTCGTACTCCGCGGCCTTCTCGTCCAGGGCGTCCACGATCTCCCGGTAGCTGATGGGGTCCAGGTATTTCAGGGACAGGTCCTCCAGCTCCCACTTCATCTTCTGCATGCCCAGGCGGTGGGCGATGGGGGCGTAGATCTCCAGGGTCTCGAAGGACTTCTGCTTCTGCTTCTCCGGGGTCTGGTACTCCATGGTGCGCATGTTGTGCAGCCGGTCGGCGATCTTGATGAGGATCACCCGGATGTCCTTGGACATGGCCAGCAGCATTTTCCGGAGGTTCTCCATCTGCTCCTGGGCCTTGGAGGTATAGTGGACCCGGGTCAGCTTGCTGACCCCCTCCACCAGGTCCGCCACCGTGGGGGAGAACTGCTTGGCGATGTCCTCGTGGGTGGCGGAGGTGTCCTCAATGGTGTCGTGGAGCAGGGCGGCCTCGATGGACTCGGAGTCCAGGTGCAGCTCCTCGGCCACGATCTGGGCCACGGCCAGGGGGTGGGTCACAAAGGGTGAGCCGTCCTTGCGCAGCTGGCCCTGGTGGGCGGCGGCGGCAAATTCATAGGCGGCCCGAATCTTGTCGAAGCTGGCGGTGGGGTTATAGGCCCGCACCGTGTCCTCCAGGCGTTGGTATCGTTCATCCACTGTCATCAGCGTGCCCCTCCTTTCGCGGCGTCCAGCGCCTGATGCAGGCGCAGCAGATATTCCGAACGGTCCAGGGCTACTTTCTTGCCCTGGCTGGTGAGATGCAGGTTTATGCTGTCGCCCAGGCGGCGGCACTGCAGCAGGCCCCGTTCCCGGAACACCTCCAGGCACAGCACCGTCCGCAAAAAGGGCTCCGCCCCCTGCAGCGCCCCGGACAGCCGCCGCAGGAGCGGCAGATAGTCCGTTTCCAGCCCGTCGGGGGGCACCGCGTGCTGCAGGGCCCGCCACAGGCTCACGCACTGGTCCCGGGAGGGCAGCAGGCGCACGGCGTCCCGGGGACGCAGCTCGTCCCCCCGCAGGCAGCGGTCCACCAGCTCCAGGGACTCCTCCTCCCGGGTGCTGCCGGTGAGGGAGGGGCGGATATCCACCATCTGCATCTGGACGGTGCGGCTGCTGCGGAACTCGTTGATCTGAAGATAGAAGGCGGCGTCCACCCGGTCGCCGGGGGCCACGCCGCAGGTCTGGGCCACGGCGGAGAAGAAGATGCCGTCAAACTGGGCGCTGCCCTTGGTCAGGCGCAGCTTCAGGTGCCGGTTCTGGCCCACGTTCTGAAGCCGGTCCAACGTGGCGCCCCGCAGGCAGAACACCGGCCGGGCATTGCCCGCCCCGTAGGGCTCCAGGGCGTCCAGGGCCTCCACCTCCGCCAGGGTCACCCGGCCCGCCTGGCCGATGGGCACGTCCACCTGCAGGCAGGACACCGGGGCCTTGCCGCCCCGGAACCGGCTGGCGTATTGGTTCATCCGCTGCCGGAAGGCGGGGATGTTCTTTTCTTCAATGGTAAAGCCCGCCGCCAGCTCATGGCCGCCGAAGCCCAGCAGCAGGTCGGAGCAGGCCTCCAGCGCGGCGAACAGGTTGAACCCGCCCCAGCTGCGGCAGGACCCCTTGCCAGTGCCGCCGGACAGGTGGATCATAAAGCTGGGACAGGCGTATTTTTCCGAAAGGCGGGAGGCCACGATGCCCACCACCCCCTGGTGCCAGGTGTCGGAGGCCAGCACCAGGGCGCTGCGCTCCTGGGGCGGGGTCTCCTCGATCTGTTCCACGGCCTGGGAGTAGATCTCCTGCTCCACGGCCTGGCGCTCCCGGTTCAGGGCGCACAGCTCCCGGGCCAGGTGCTCCGCCCGGTGGGGATCAGTGCACAGCAGCAGGTCCGCCGCCATGTCCGCTGCGCCCATGCGCCCGGCGGCGTTGATGCGGGGGGCCAGGACGAAGCCGATCTGCACGGAGGTGACGGTTTTGTCGGACAGGCCCGCCTCATGTAGCAGGGCGTGGAGGCCGATGAAGTCCGACCGGCTGATGGACGCCAGGCCCCGGGACACGATGGTGCGGTTTTCGCCGGACATCTGCATCACGTCGGCCACGGTGCCGATGGCGGCCAGGGTGCAGTAGCGGGACAGCAGGGCCTCCTCCCGGCTCTCGCCCCCCAGGGCCAGCACCAGCTTCAGCGCCACGCCGCAGCCGGCCAGGTGCTTGAAGGGATAGCCGCAGTCGGGCCGGTGGGGGTCCACCACGGCGCAGGCCGGGGGCAGCTCCTCCTTGCACTCGTGGTGGTCCGTCACCACCACGTCCATGCCCAGGGAGTTGGCGTAGGCCACCTCCTCCACGCCGGTGATGCCGCAGTCCACCGTTACCAGCAGGCGGACCCCCTGCCCGTGCAGGGACAGGATGGCGTCCCTTCCCAGGCCGTAGCCATCCTCGATGCGGCGGGGGATATAGTGCACCACGTCGCCGCCACGGGACAGGAGATAGTCCACCAGGATCACCGTGGCGGTGATGCCGTCCACGTCATAGTCGCCGAAAACGGCGATCTTTTCCTCGTCGGCCAGGGCGCGGCTCACCCGCTGGGCGGCCTTGTCCATGTCCTTCATCAAAAAGGGGGAATAGGGCAGGTCCCGGTCCCGCTCCAGGAAAGCGGCGGCCTCCTCCGGGGTGGTGATCCCCCGGGAGGCCAGCACCGAGGACACCAGATAGGGGTACCCGGCCCCGGTGAGCCGGTCCACTGCCCCGGCGGGCAGCTCCGGTATGCTCCACTGCTGATATTTCATGACAGGACACCCCTTTCCCGGTACTGCAAATAATATTTTATTATAGCAAACACCGAATGACTTGACAAGGGGCGGACGTTGGATTTTCGGGGATCCGCGGGAAAAACCGGGTCTGCGGGGCGGGCCTTTCCGGCAGAAAAAGGCGGCAGACACGATGGTCTGCTGCCTGAGACTGTCCCACCGCCTGGGACAGGATGCCGCAGATGTTGCCCGGGATGTTGCTGTCGACGATGGGTTATACTCCAGCACGGAGATGGTGGCCAGGGTCCGCCGGTTCAGACGCACCATGCCCATCAGGCGGTTGTGGGTGGTGTTCACGCCGTCCGCCGTGAACAGCACCGGCGTGCTACTGCGCAGGGTGCTCACCAGGCTGGCGATTGTACCACAGCTCCTTCAGCCGCTCGAACAGGGCCAGCATATTGGCGTCCTGGGACAGGCGGACGCAGTCCAGCCGGGGGGACAGGCCGTCCACGGCGTCGGACAGAAAAAGTTCCGCAAAATTTTGGTCATACCATTGATTTGTGGGCCGACAGCGTGTAAAATAACAGTTAAGGATTTGAGACTGTAAAAAACCCCGGAAATCTTCCACCATCGGAAAGGAAGATCGTTACGAAAGAAACCCATCAGGGGTGTCTTTCGTTTGCAATCACAGGTTTTTCAGAACTTTTCAAGTTCTGAAAAACCGCACGCAGCTTGTCAAAAAGCCTTTTTTGACAAGCTGAAAGATTTATCATCATATGGAAAGGGCATAGGAACATGGCCATGCACATTGAAAAAATTCAGCAGAACACCAACCCCCGGGTCCCGGAGCTTATCATGCAGTCCCTGATCAAGGCCATGGAGGACGGCCACATCCGGGTGGGGGAGGACCTGCCCTCCGAGCGGGACCTGGCGGAAATGCTGGGCGTGGGCCGCGGCTCCCTGCGGGAGTGCCTGGCGATCCTGGAGTTCCTGGGGGCCATCGACGGCCGCGGCAACCGCAAGGTGCTGCTGCGGGGCGCGGACTATATCCAGAAGGCCCGCTCCTGGATCGAGTGCTCCAACGAGATGGGCGGCACGGAGCAGTTCAACGAGTTCCGCCGGGTCATCGAGGTGGGCATCGTGGGCCTGGCCTGCGAGCGGGCCACCCCGGAGGATATGACTGCCCTGGACGCGGCGGTGAAGCACCTGGACCAGGACCCCTCCAACTATATGTACGACGTGGAGTTCCACGACGCCCTGGCGGTGGCCAGCCACAACGCCATGCTGGCCTCCACCATCCACCTGGTCAACAACCTCATCGCCGACGTGCGCATCCGCTTCTGGGATCTGCCCAGCTATTACGAGCAGACCCAGCAGTCCCACCACGCCATTTATGAGGCGGTGAAGGCCCGGGACGCCGCAAAAGCCCGGCAGGAGATGATCCGCCACCTGAACATCGTTTCCGAGTTTGCCCGGAACTATCCCGCCCGGGACCGGGGCGAGGAGGAGGCCCCTGTGCCGGAAAAGACCACATAACGCCCTGCGGCGAAACGGAGACGCGCCTGTATAGGTGCGTCTCTTTTTTTGATGTTTTCTGACGGTCCGCCCCGGTTTTATACATAATCCACAACAAATGCCAGGAAATTTTGGCCTTTTCCCAAGTTGACGATGGAGCCGAATCGTGCTATTTTGGTATTGTGGTTAGATGGTAATACCAAATTACCAAAAAGATCGCTGGGTTGAAAATGTAAGAGAGCAAGGAGGAATCGTATGAAGAAGCTATTGGCAATGGCGCTGGCGTGCCTGATGCTGGCGGGCATCCTGTCAGGCTGCGCAAACGCGCCGGGCGACGAAAAGGTGGAGTACCGCTGGAAAATGGCGCTGAACTCCACGGAGGGCGACAACGCCTATGACACGGGCGTTCTGTTTGCCCAGAAGATCAAGGAGCTGACCGACGGCCGGGTGCAGGTGGACCTGTACGGCGGCGCGCAGCTGGGTACCACGGCGGAGGTGCTGGAGGGCATGTACGCCGGTGTGGCCGACGTGATGTGCGAGTCCATCGGCACCCTGGCCACCTTCACCCCCCTGGCCAACATCGAGGCCATGCCCTATATGTTCAGTAGCTATGACCACTTCATGAACGTGTGGTACAGCGACCTGGGGCAGGAGATCAAGGACGCCGTGGGCGACGATGCGGGCTTCAAGCTGATGGGTGCTTCTTATCGCGGCCCCCGGGTGGTGTGCGCCACCAAGGCCCTGCGGACCATCGAGGACTTCAAGGGCTTCAAGCTCCGGGCCCCCAACCTGGAGATGTATCTGAAAACCTGGCAGTGGGCGGGAGCCAACCCCACCCCGGTGCCCATGAACGAGGTTTACACCGCCCTGCAGCAGAAAACCGTGGACGGCCAGGAGAACCCCGTGGTGGACTCCGTGAACTACGCCTTTGACGAGGTGTGCAATTACTGGATCAAGACCAACCATGTGTATGGCTGCAACGTCATCATCATGGACAAGGATTATTTCGAGAGTCTCCCCGCCGATATCCGGCAGGCGGTGGAGGAGGCGGCCGAGTTTGCAGGCCGCGCCATCAGCGAGCAGCAGGCGGATAAGGACGCCGTGGCCTGGCAGGAGCTGGAGAGCGAGGGCAAGACCATCATCGAGGTGGACAACGCCGCCTTCGCCGAGCACTTCAAGGACTTCGCCGCCGCCAACTATCCGAACTTTGCCGACTGGGTGGAGCGGATCGCCGCCATGGACCCCGATAAGGGTTAAGGAAGGAGGATATCAGCTGTGATCAAAGCGTATTCCAAGTTTCTGGACATTCTGGAGAAGATCCAGATCGTCCTGCTGACGGTGTCGGTGCCGGCCATGGTGCTGATCATGTTCTATCAGGTCATCATGCGGTATGTGTTCGCCAACTCTCCGGCCTGGAGCGAGGAGCTGGTGCGGTATCTGTTCATCTTCAACGTGATGATGGCGGCGGCCATCGCCGTCCGGCGCAACAGCCACCTGCAGATCGACATTCTGCTCAACGTGCTCAAGCCCCGGGTCCGGACGATCTTCACCATCTGCGCCACCGCCGTGGGCACGGTGTTCCTGGTGTATCTGTTCATCCTCTCTCTGGAGCTGGTGCGCAGCGGTATGCCCAACACCTCCGCCGGTCTGGGCCTGCCCATGTCCGTTCCCTATACCTGTGTCCCCGTGGGCACGGCGCTGATGGCGCTGACGTCCGTGGAGGTCATTCTGAAAAATCTGCAGGAGCTGTTTCATAAGAAGGAAGGAGGCGCCGCATGAACGCAGGTCTGTTGGTATTTATTCTGCTGCTGGCTTTGTCCTTTTTGGGCATCCCCATCTACATCGCCCTGGGCATCGGCACGCTGGTGGCCCTGAACATGGCGGACCTTCCGATGCTGGTGCTGCCGCAGAAGCTGTTCGCCGGTATGAACTCCTCGTCGCTGCTGGCCATTCCCTTCTTCATCCTGGCGGGCAACCTGATGTCCCGCAGCATCACGGGGAAGCTCATTGACGTGGCCAACGCGCTGATCGGGCGCATCAAGGGCAGCCTGGCCCTGGTGACGATCGTGGCCTCCAGCCTGTTCGGCGCCATCTCCGGCTCCGGCGTGGCCACGGCCTCCGCCATCGGCGGCCTGACCATCCCCGCCATGAAGAAGGAGGGCTATCCCGCTCCCTTCGCCGTGTCCGTGTCGTCCGTTTCGTCCATTCTGGGGCCCATCATTCCCCCGTCCATTACGCTGATCGTGTATGCCTCCATCACCAACGTGTCGGTGTCCAAGCTGTTCATCGGCTCGGTGATCCCCGGCCTGATGCTGGTGTTGTGCCTGATGGGCTATGCGCTGGTGTATGCCAAGCGCCATGACCTGCCCGCCCACGAGAAAATGCCCGCCAAGGAGGTGGCCAGAACCTTCAAAAGCGGCATCTGGGCGCTCTTAATGCCCGTTATTATCCTGGGCGGTATCTTCGGCGGCATTTTCACCGCCACCGAGGCCGCCGCTGTGGCGGTGGTGTATGCCCTGGTGGTGAGCCTGTTCATCTATAAGGACACCAAGTGGAGCGAGCTGCCCGGCTCCTTTGTGGAGGCCTCCGTTTCCACCGCCACCATCATGGTGATGGTGGGCCTGTCCAAGGCCTCCAGCTATGTGGTGGTCACCTCCGGCCTGCCGGCGCTGCTGCTGGACACCTTCTCCAGCCTGACGGAGAGCCGGGTGCTGATCCTGCTGCTGCTGAACCTGCTGTTTCTGATCATCGGCATGCTGATGGAGGCCAACGCGGCCATCATCATGATGACCCCCATCCTGATGCCCCTGCTGACGCTGTACGGCATCAATCCGCTGATGTTCGGCATCGTGATGAGCTTCAACCTGTGCATCGGCCTGGTGACGCCGCCGGTGGGCCTGTGCCTGCTGCTGAGCAACCAGATCGGCGAGACCAGCCTGACCAAGTCCCTGAAGGCGCTGATGCCCATGCTGCTGATCAGCATCTGCGTGCTGCTGCTGATCACCTATGTGGATCCGCTGACCACCTGGCTGCCGTCCCTGCTGAAGAAGTAAAAAAGCTGAAATCGGTTCTCTCCATAGCTCCTGCGTGCTCCGCCTCTCCCCCAGGGGGCGGGGTATCAGGGGGCAGCGCAGAGAGGACGAAAGAATATAAAGGAGATGTGACGCATGAAGATCGGTTTTCTGGGCCTGGGCGTTATGGGTCTGCCCATGGCGAAAAACCTGCTGAAAAAGAGCGGCTGCGAGGTTCTGGGCTACGACGTGGCCAAGGCCCGGCTGGAGGAGTTTGCCGCCGCCGGAGGTACGCCGGTCAGCGACCAGCTGGATATCTATAAAAACTGCGATGTGATCATGCAGATCCTGCCCACCCACGCCATCATCCGCGACTCCGTGGAGAAGGCCGTGGAGTACGGCAAGCCCGGCAACATCATCATCGACCTGAGCTCCACCGCCCCCGACATCATCCGGGAGCTGTATCAGGAGGTCAAGGCCGCTGGCATGTCCCTGCTGGATTCCCCCATCAGCGGCGGCAATCCCATGGCCATTGCCGGCACTCTGGCCATTATGACCGGCGGCGACCGGGAGGCCTTCGACCGGGTGAAGCCCCTGCTGGAGTGCATGGGCCACCCCGTATACACCGGCGGCAGCGGCAGCGGAAGCGTCACCAAGCTGGTGAACAACATGGTGGCCGGGGCCTATATGGTGGTCATCGCCGAGGCCTATGCCTTCGCCGCCAAGGCGGGCATCGACCTGCAGACCACCTTCGAGGCCACCCGCGGCGGCTTCGCCGGAGGCCCGGTGTATGAAAACAAGGTGCCCAAGCTCATCAAGCGGGACTATGAGCCCGGCGCCCGGGTGGCCGTTCACCGCAAGGACATCCTCAACGCTAAGCACTTTGCCCACCACATGGGCGTGGACACGCCTATGACGGACGTGGTGCTGCGGGTTATGGACTGGATGAACGACAACGGGCACATTGATGAGGATCAGATCGCCATGGTCAAGTATTACGAGGACAAGATGGACGTGACCGTGGGCGGCGAGAAATAAGCCCATGGAGCGCTTTCCCATCCGGGTGACGCTGCTGGCCAACGCCGGTGTGCTGATCCGATACCGGGGGGTCTCGCTGCTGCTGGACGGGATTTTCGGGCAGAAGGACAATCCCTTCAGCCCGCTGCCCGAAGGCTGCCGGGAGGCCATGCTCCGGGGGGAGCCGCCCTTTCAGGAGCTGGACTATCTGCTGTTCAGTCACTATCACCCGGACCACTTCGCGCCGGAGATGGTGCGAAGGCTTCTGGAGCGGCGTCCGGTCAGGGGGCTGTTCTATCCCCGGGACGACGCGCCGGAGGTAAGGCAGCTTTCCGGCTGGCTGCGGCAGGAGGTGATCCCCTGCGTGCTGCTGTCCCATAAGACGGACCGGGCGGTGATACAGATCGAGCCCCACATATCGGTGCAGGCCTTTATGACGGCCCACCTGGGACAGGAATACCGGGACGTGCCCCACGCCTGCTATCTGCTGACCTTCGACGGGCGGCGGGTGCTGTTCACGGCGGACACGGACTATCTGCACGAGACGCTTTCCCACCTGTCGGGAACGCATCTGGACGCGGTGTTCCTGAACCCCCTGTTTTACCAGGCCTGCTTCAACAGGCGGCTGTTCCGGGGGTATTTTGACACGGACACCCTGTGCGTGTATCACGTCCCCTTCCGGGAGGACGACCGGATGCACATGCAGGATATGGCGCGGCGGATGCCGCAGGCTGCACGGGAGGCGGGCCTTCGGGTCCTGCCGCTGACAGAGCCCATGCAGCAGATCGAAATCTGATACAAGGGAGATCGGAACCCATGAAGGATATTCTGGAAATGGCCCAGGGCCAGCTGACCCGGGTGATCGCCGTGCGGCTGCGCCCGGGCACGGACGTGCTGGCGGGGCTGACGGAGGCCTGCAGCCGGGCCGGGATCAGCAACGGCGTGATCCTCAGCGCCATCGGCAGCCTGGACGGCGTGGCCTACTGCAACCCGGTGGAGCTGCCGGAAAAGAAGGCGGGCTATGGCTACGGCGAGGTGCTGCACCTGACCGGCCCCATTGAGCTGACTGCCGGCAGCGGCATTGTCTGCCATGACGACCAGGGAAACACGAATCTGCACGTGCACATGAGCCTCAGCGACCGGTACGGCAGCGCCCACGGCGGCCATCTGGTGGAGGGCACCCGGGTGCTGCTGACCGTGGACGTGGTCATCGCCGAGATCGGCGGACTGGTCATGGGAAGAAAGTTTGACGAGGAATTGGAAGTGCCCCTGTTCGCGCCCAGGCAGGCGTGACAGGCGGATAAAAGAAAGGTGTGAGAACATTGGCTGAAACGAAAAAGGAAATGTACAGCAAGGAGCAGCTTCTGGAGTTCTACCGCACGATGGTGCGCATCCGGACCTTTGAGGAAAAGGCCGCCGAGTGCTTCACCAAGGGTATGCTGGCAGGCAACATCCATCTGAGCATCGGCCAGGAGGCCGCCGAGGCCGGCGCCTTCGCCGCCATCGGCCCCCAGGACTATTTCACCTCCACCCACCGGGGCCACGGCCACGCCATCGCCCGGGGTGCGGATCCCAAGCTGGCCATGGCCGAGCTGTTCGGCAAAAAGACCGGCTACTGCAAGGGTAAGGGCGGCTCCATGCACATTGCGGACATGGAGAAGATGAACCATCTGGGCGCCAACGGCATCGTGGGCGGCGGCCAGCCCATCTCCGCCGGCAGCGCCCTGGCCTCCAAGATCCTGGGCGACGGCGCGGTGACCGTGGGCTGCTTCGGCGACGGCGCCACCAACGAGGGCAGCTTCCACGAGGCCCTGAACATGGCCGCCGCATGGCACCTGCCCATGGTGTGGTTCATCGAGAACAACTGCTACGGTGTGTCCACCGAGATCCACCGCGTCACCAATACCCCCCATCTGGCCACCCGGGCCGAGGCCTACGGCGTGCCCTATGCCATCGTGGACGGCACCAACCCCACGGAGGTCTATGAGGCCATGCAGAAGGCTATGGACCACGCCCGCAGCGGGAAGGGCCCCTATCTGGTGGAGGCCACGGTTTACCGCTATCAGGGCCACTACTGCGGCGACCCCGCCGTGTACCGGCCCAAGGAGTATATGGAGCACGCCCTGGAAAACGACGGCATCGAAAAGCTGGGCCGCCGCCTGCTGGCCCTGGGCGCCTCCCAGGAGGAGCTGGACGCGGTGAAAAAGGCCGCCGATGACGAGATGAACGAGGCCGTGCGGTTTGCCGACGAGTCCGAGTATCCCGATCCCGCCACGGTGCTGGACGATATGTATGTGAGCGACAATGAAAGGTGTGTGGCACGATGAAAAAGATCACTGTCAGCAAGGCCATCGGCGAAGCGCTGCACGAGGAGATGCTCCGCGACAAGAACGTCTTTATCATGGGCGAGGACATGGCCGTTATGGGCAACGTGTTTGCCATTACCAAGGGCTTTCTGGAAGAATTCGGCCCCAACCGGGTCATCGACACCCCCATCTCCGAGGAGGGCTTCGTGGGCATGGCCGTGGGCGCGGCCATGCGGGGCCTGCGCCCGGTGGTGGAGCTGATGTATGACGACTTTGCCACCGAGTGCGCCGATCCTCTGTTCAACCAGGCGGCCAAGATCCGCTATATGACCGGCGGCCAGTGCAACGTGCCCATGGTGCTGCGCGCTCCCATGGGCGCCGGACGCCGCAACGCCGGTCAGCACTCCCAGTCCCTGGAGAACTTCTTCTGCCACTTCCCGGGGCTGAAGGTGGTGGCTCCCTGCTCCGCCGCGGATGCCAAGGGCCTGCTGAAAACCGCCATCCGGGATGACGACCCCGTGATCTTCCTGGAGCACAAGCTGCTCTATGCCAAGAAGGAGGAAATTCCCGAGGAGGAGTATACCATTCCCCTGGGCCAGGCCGCCGTGAAGCGGGAGGGCCGGGACGTGTCCATTATCACCTGGAGCCGCGAGGTGAACTTCTCCATGGAGGCCGCCGCCGCCCTGGCCCAGGAGGGCATCGAGGCCGAGGTCCTGGACCTGCGGACGCTGGTGCCCCTGGATTGGGACGCCATCGTCAGGACCGTGTCCAAGACCCACAACGTGATCATCGTGTCCGAGGAGGTCAAGCGCGGCAGCTTCGCCGGTGAGCTTTCCGCCCAGATCGGCGAGGAGCTGTTTGACGAGCTGGACGCCCCGGTGGAGCGGGTCTGCGGTCTGAACATCTGCTCCCCCTTCAGCCCCGTGCTGGAGGACAAGAACTTCCCCCATCCGGAGGACATCGCGGCCGCGGTCAAGCGCGTGCTGAACAAGTAAGGAGGGAGAACTATGGCTTACGAAGTATTGATGCCCCAGCTGGGCCTGACCATGGAGGAGGGCACCGTCTCTCAGTGGGTCAAGCATGAGGGCGACCCGGTAAAAACCGGCGATGTGCTGTTGGAGATCACCACCGATAAGCTGACCAACGAGGTCACCAGCGAGCACGACGGCGTGCTGCTGAGGATCGTGGCCCAGGAGGGCGAGGACGTGCCGGTGAAGGGCCTGCTGTGCTATGTGGGCCAGGCCGGTGAGTCCGTGGGCGATGCCCCCGCCGCCGCTCCTGCCGCTGCCGCACCTGCTGCGGCTCCCGCAGCTCCCGCTGCGGCCCCTGCAGCCGTTCCTGTTGCCGCCGGGGCGCGGCTGCGGGTGTCCCCCCTGGCCCGGAAAACGGCCGCCAAGCTGGGCGTGGACCTGTCGAAGCTGACCGGCTCCGGCCCCAGCGGACGCATCCGCCAGCAGGACGTGCTGGCCGCCGCCAACGCGGCCCAGACTGCCGCTCCCGCTCCCGCCGCCGCTGCCGCACCGGCTGCCAGGCCCGCCGCCAAGGGCGGTCTGGAGCTGATGGAGGGCGACACCGTGGTGAAGCTGGCCGGTATGCGCAAGGTGGTGGCCCAGCGGATGCTGCAGTCCCACACCGAGATTCCCCCCGTCACCCAGAACACCAAGGTGGACGTGACGGAGCTGATGAAATTCCGGAAGATGTTGCTGGCCGAAACCGGCAGCAAGTATTCCGTCAACGACCTGATCCTCAAGGCCACGGCCAAGTGCCTGCGGGCGCACCCGGAGGTGCTGGTGAGCCTGGACGGCGACCAGATCATCCAGCGGGCCCATGTGAACCTGGGCATGGCGGTGGCCCTGGACGCGGGACTGATCGTCCCCGTGATCCGGGACGCCGACCGGCTGGGGCTGGACGCCCTGTCCGCCGCCGCCAAGGACCTGGCCTCCCGGGCCAAGAGCAACAAGCTGACGCCGGACGAATATAAGGGCTCCACCTTCTCCGTGTCCAATCTGGGCATGTTCGGCATCGAGACCTTCACCCCCATCGTCAACCAGCCGGACGCCGCCATTCTGGGTGTGTGCGCCGTGGAGGACGAGCTGGTGATGGACGACCAGGGCGGCATCTCCAAGCATCAGGTCATGCGTCTGTCCTTTACCTATGACCACCGCCTCATCGACGGCGCAGTGGCCGCCAAGTTCGTGATGGCCCTCCGGGATCTGCTGGAGAAGCCCATGAGCATCATCCTGTAAAGCAGGGAGGGTATCAAAATGGCTTATGAACTGAAAATGCCCCAGCTGGGCCTGACCATGGAGGAGGGCAGCCTCTCCAAGTGGCTCAAGCACGAGGGCGATCCCGTAAAGGCCGGCGAGGCGGTGGCGGAGATCACCACCGACAAGCTGGTCAACGAGCTGACCAGCGAGCAGGACGGCGTGCTGCTGAAGATCGTGGCCCAGGAGGGCGACGATGTGCCGGTGAAGGGTACCCTGGCGTGGATCGGCCAGGCCGGCGAGTCCGTGCCCGGCGCTGTGCCTGCCGCCGTGGCGGCGGCCGTGCCCCAGGCGTCGGCGGCTCCGGCGGCTCCCGCTGCCGGCGGCAGGAAGTCCGTCATCGTCATCGGCGGCGGCCCCGGCGGCTATGTGGCCGCCATCCGGGCGGCGCAGCTGGGCGCGGACGTCACCGTGGTGGAAAAGCAGTATCTGGGCGGCACCTGCCTGAACGTGGGCTGCATCCCCACCAAGTGCCTGCTGCACTCGGCAGAGCTGGTGGAGCAGATCAAGACCCAGGGCCGCGACATCGGCGTGGAGGTGGACGGCGTGCGGGTGAACTTCCCCCAGGTCATCGCCCACAAGAACGCCATCAGCAAGCAGCTGACCAGCGGCGTGGCGGGCCTTCTGAAGCTGAACAAGGTGAAGAAGATCGACGGCGAGGCGAAGTTCATCGGGGAGAAGAAGCTGTCCGTGAAGAAGGCGGACGGCTCCGTCCAGGAGATGACCGCCGACGCCATCATCGTGGCCACCGGCTCCGTCAACGCCCAGCCCCCCATTCCCGGCCTGAAGGAGAACCCCAACTGCATCGACTCCACCGGCGCACTGTCCCTGGAGAAGCTGCCCCGGACCATGGTGGTCATCGGCGGCGGTGTCATCGGGCTGGAGCTGGCCTGCGCCTATGCGGCCTTCGGCACCAAAATCACCGTGGTGGAGGCCATGGACCATATGCTACCCATGCTGGACGGCGACCTGACCAAGATCGGCGTGGCCCACATGAAGAAGATGGGCATGGAGTTCCATCTGGAGTGCCCGGTGCAGGCCGTGGAGGCCAGCCCCGTGGGCGCAAAGGTGGTGTGCAGGGATAAGAGCGGCAGAACCGTCAGCTTTGAGGCGGAGAAGGTGCTGGTGGCCATCGGCCGCCGGGCCAACACCGCCGGGCTGGACCTGGCCGCCGGTAACATCGGCAACGACAAGGGCCGCATTCTGGTCAACGACCGGATGCAGACCAACGTCCCCGGCGTGTACGCCATCGGCGACTGTGTGTTCGGCCACGCGCAGCTGGCCCACACCGCCTCCGCCATGGGCGAGGTGGCGTCGGAGAACATCTGCGGCCTGGAGGCCCACTACTGCGAAAAGACCAATCCCACCTGCGTGTACATGGAGCCGGAGGCCGCCTCCGTGGGCCTGACCGAGGAGCAGTGCAAGGCCCAGGGCATCGCCTATAAGGTGGGCAAGTTCCCCATGAGCGCCAACGGCAAGGCCCTGATCCTCAACGGCGGCGAGGGCCTGGTGAAGATCATCGCCGGGGCCGAGTACGGCGAGATCCTGGGCATGCACATCATCGGGCCCCGGGCCACCGACCTGATCGCCGAGGGCGCCCTGGCCATCGAGGGCGAGATGACCCTGGATGAGATCGTCGACACCATCCACTCTCACCCCACCGTGACGGAGACCATGCGCGAGGCGGCTCTGAACGCCGAAAAGCGGGCCATCCACACCAAGAATTAACCACGTTATCCTCCTGCCCCCTCCGGGAGTTCCTCACTCTCCCTCCCGGAGGGGGCATTTGTCTGATACTAAAACCTGTTAAAAAGCTTGAAAAGCTTTTTAACAGGTTTTAGTATCAGCAGGCCAGCGCCCTGCTGCCGGAGGACGGGGCCGACGACCGCGCCATTTGCAGCGCCGTGTACGGCAGTCTCCTGCTGAGCCCTGACCGGGCCAAGGAGCATCTGCCGGAGCTCATCGCCGCCCTGGAGCCGCTGGCCCGGGACCCCGTGGACGCGACAGCCCGGCTGCACCTGTATGACCTGCGCAGTCTGCTGGAAAATCCCGGATAAAAATCCGGGGCCGGGGCTTGCATCCGGCGGAATTATGCAGTATAATGCGGTTTCCCAAAGAACCTGCAAGGCGGTGAGTCCCACGAGGAAAGACAGCTCCTGGCCCGCGGTATTCCGGGCCGCCTTTCCCCATACCGTTCCCATTATGACGGGCTATCTCGTGCTGAGCCTGGCCTACGGCGTGCTGATGCGCTCCAAGGGCTACGGGGCCCCGTGGTCCCTGTGCATCATCCTGCTGGTGGCGGCGGCCACCATCCTTATCCGGTTTCTGCCCTTTATCCTGTTTCCCCAGGGGAAAAAGCACCCCAGGATCATCGACCAATTAAGCCCCCTGCTGCCTCCGGCCATGATGGGCCTGCTGGTGGTGTACTGCCTGCGCAGCGTGGACGTGTCCGCCCCGCCCCACGGGCTGCCGGAGCTGATTGCCATCGCCGTTACCGCAGGGCTGCACCTGTGGAAGCGGAACACCCTGATCTCCATCGGGGCCGGTACGGTGGTGTATATGCTGCTGGTGCAGCTAATTTTTTGCATAACGACACACGCAGTGCGCCGCTTTTGCGGCGCGCTGTATTGTTGTCCATGTTTCGTATAAATGGCGGTTCCGGTAACGGCGGATTCCTTGACGAGGGGGGCGGTTTGCGGTACAATAGGGCCAGAATGCGGTATTATGCCCGGGGATTTGGGGCAGTTATGATAACATATAGGGAGATTTTTCCATGAACTTGCTTGAAAACACAGAGCTTTACCGGACCTATGGCGCGCATCCGGCGGGGGAGGGCTGGTCCTTCCGGGTCTATGCCCCCAGCGCCCGGGAGGCCGCCCTGGCCGGTGACTTCAACCGCTGGCAGCCCGTTCCCATGGAGCGGCAGGGCAGCGACTGGGTCCTGACCGTTTCCGGCGCCCGGCCCGGCGACTGCTATAAATACGTCATCACCGGGGCCGACGGCCAGGTCCGCTGGAAGGCGGACCCCTACGGCACCTATGCCCAGCTGCGGCCCGACACCGCCAGCCGCCTGTTCGACGTGTCCGGCTTCCGCTGGCACGACGACGTGTGGCGGGAGCGCCGCCGGGAGACGCCCCTGACCGAGGGACCCCTGAACATCTATGAGGTCCACTGCGGTTCCTGGAGGCGGGGAGAGGACGGGGCGTTCCTGAACTACCGCCGGCTGGCGGACCGGCTGGCCCCCTATGTCCGCAGCATGGGCTACAACGCCGTGGAGCTGCTGCCGGTGACGGAGTATCCCCTGGACGACTCCTGGGGCTATCAGTGCGTGGGCTATTTCGCCCCCACCAGCCGCTACGGCGACCCCCACGACTTCATGTATCTGGTGGACCGGCTGCACCGGGCGGGGCTGGCGGTGATCCTGGACTGGGTCCCCGCCCACTTCTGCAAGGACGCCCACGGCCTCATCGACTTTGACGGCACCAGCCTGTATGAATACGGCGACCCCCTGAAGCGGGAGCACGAGAGCTGGGGCACCCGGGTCTTTGACTTCGGCAAGGACGACGTGCGGTCCTTCCTGCTGTCCTCTGCCCGGTGGTGGCTGGAGGAATACCACATCGACGGCCTGCGGGTGGACGCCGTGGCGTCCATGCTGTATCTGGACTATGGCCGGACCGAGTGGCGTCCCAACGTCCACGGGGGGCATGAAAATCTGGAGGCCATCTCGTTTCTGCAGGATCTGAACCGCCTGGCGGCATCCATGGATCCCCCGGCCCTGACGGCGGCGGAGGAGTCCACCGCCTGGCCCAAGGTCACCTGGCCCATTGAGGAGGGCGGCCTGGGCTTCGGCCTGAAGTGGAACATGGGATGGATGAACGACGTGTGCCACTATCTGAAGATGGACCCCTGGTTCCGCCAGTTTCACCACAAGGACGTGACCTTCTCCATGATGTACGCCTTCTCCGAGCGCTTCGTGCTGCCCCTGTCCCACGACGAGGTGGTGTATATGAAGGGCTCCCTCCGGGGCAAGATGCCCGGGGACGACTGGCGGCAGCTGGCAGGGGTCCGGGGCTTCACGGCCTATATGCTGGCCCACCCCGGCAAGAAGCTCACCTTTATGGGGGCGGAGCTGGGCCAGTGGCACGAGTGGGACTTCCGGGGCCAGCTGGACTGGTATCTGCTGGACCGGGACGACTGCGGCCGCACCCACGCCTGCATCCAGGCCCTGAACCGGTTTTATAAGAAGTCCCGCCCCCTGTGGGAAAACGACCGGGACTGGAACGGCTTCCAGTGGCTGGTGGCCGACGACAACCACAACAACGTTCTGGCTTTCCTGCGCCGGGACAACAAGGGCCACGAGCTGATCTGCGTGGTAAATTTCTCGCCGGAGGCCCACGAGGGGTATCGCTTCGGCGTGCCCGGCAAGCTGTTTTATGAGGAAGTGTTCAACACCGACGACGCCGCCTGGGGCGGCTCCGGTGTGTGCAATACAGGACCCATCCCCGTGGAGGATATCCCGTCCCACGGGCGGGACAAGTCCATTGCCCTGCGGGTGCCGCCCCTGGGCGCGGTGTTTCTGCAGGGCCGGGTCCGGCGCAGAAGCAACAAGGCATAACCGACAGACTGGAGGGAACGAACAGACATGAAAAAAGAATGCGTGGCCATGCTGCTGGCCGGCGGACAGGGCAGCCGCCTGTATGTCCTCACCGGCGACATGGCAAAGCCCGCGGTGCCCTTTGGGGGCAAGTTCCGCATCATTGACTTTCCCCTGTCCAACTGCACCAATTCCGGCATCGACACCGTGGGTGTGCTGACCCAGTACCGCCCCCTGGAGCTCAACAGCTATATCGGCAGCGGCCAGCCCTGGGAGCTGGACCGGCTCAACGGCGGCGTCCATATTCTGCCGCCGTACCAGAGCGCCTCCGGCGCCTCCTGGTACAAGGGCACCGCCAACGCCATCTATCAGAACATCGGCTTTGTGGACCTGTACGACCCGGAGTATGTGGCGGTGCTGTCCGGGGACCACATCTATAAGATGGACTATTCCCGGATGCTCCAGCACCACAAGGACGCCGGGGCCGCCTGCACCATCTCCGTGATGGAGGTCCCCTGGGCCGAGGCCAGCCGCTTCGGCATCATGTCCGTGGACGAAAACGACCGGATCACCGCCTTCGCCGAAAAGCCCAAGGAGCCTAAGAGCAACCTGGCCTCCATGGGGATCTATATCTTCACCTGGCAGAAGCTGCGGGCCTATCTGCTGGCAGACGAGGCCGACCCCACCTCCGACAACGACTTCGGCAAGAACATCATCCCCGCCATGCTGGAGGCCGGAGAGGTCATGTCTGCCTATCGGTTCGAGGGCTACTGGAAGGATGTGGGCACTCTGGACTCCCTGTGGGACGCCAATATGGATATGCTGTCCCCGGGGTCGGGGCTGAACCTGCTGGACAAGAAATGGCCCATCTATTGCCGGACCCCCTCCTGCCCGCCGGCCTTTCTGGGACCCCACGCCGACGTGGGCAACAGCGCCGTGGCCAAGGGCTGCGGCATCCTGGGCGAGGTGAAAAACAGCGTCCTCAGCTATAATACCCAGGTGGGCCAGGGGGCCAGCGTGTGCTACTCCGTGGTCATGCCCGGGGCCGTCATCGAGGAGGGCGCGGTGGTGCAGTACGCCATCATCGGCGAGCGCTGCCGGGTGGGCCGGGGGGCCCAGGTGGGCACGCCGCCGGAAACCGCCAAAAATCCCGACGACTGGAGCATCGCCGTCCTGGGGCCGGACACCGTCATCGCCCCCGGCGAGGTGGTGCCTGCCAAGGCCCTGCTGGACCGTCATCACGGGGAGGTGGAAGCATGAACGGAATGCACGGCATCATTTTCTCCTATGAAAAGAAAACCGGACTGCGGGAGCTCATCGAGCAGCGCATCCATGGCTCCATCCCCTTCGGCGGCAACTATCGGGTGGTGGACTTTATGCTCTCCAACATGGTCAATGCCGGCGTCCGGGACGTGGGCGTCATCATGCACGGCAAGTGCCAGAGTATGCTGGACCACCTGGGCACCGGCAAAAGCTGGGACCTGAGCCGCAACCACGGAGGCCTGACCCTGCTTCCGGCCTTTGCCTACGCCGAGCGGCGGAGCGACGCGGGCCGGTTCCGGGGCAAGGTGGAGGCCCTGGGCTGCGTGATGGACTATCTCAAGGACATCCGTCAGGACTATGTGGTGCTGACCGACAGCGACCTGGTTATCAATCTCCCCCTGGACGACGTGCTGCGGGACCACATCGCCTCCGGCGCGGACATGACGGCGGTGTGCACCTCTCTGCCGGGGCCGGAAAGCGACACCTATTTTCAGCTGGATAACTCCGGGCGCATTGTGGACGTGGCCCACGACGTGTTCACCCCGGAGGGCTTCCGCTGCCTGAACATCTTCGTGCTGCGCCGGGATCTGCTGATCCAGCTGGTCACCGACTGCATGGCCCACAACCAGTACAGCTTCCGCCATAATATTCTCCAGGACAGGAAGGACACCCTGCATTTCCGGGCCTATGTCTGGGACGGCTATGCCGCCCGCATCGACACCATCGAGGCCTATTACCGCCGCAGCATGGAGCTGCTGCGGCCGGAGATCCGCATGGAGCTGTTCGCCCCCCAGCGGCCCATCTTCGCCAAGGAAAACGACTCCCCCTCCTCCTATATGGACGGGTCCTGCGTCAACTCCCTTATCGCCGACGGCTGCGACATCCAGGGCACGGTGAAAAACTGCATCCTGTTCCGGGGCGTCCGCATCGAGCCGGGGGCCGACGTGGAGGGCTGCATCCTGTTCAAGGGCACCGTGGTCCGCCGGGGCGCCGTCCTGCGGGGCGTCATCACCGACAAATACGTCACCGTGCAGGAGGGACGCACCCTGATGGGACACGAGAACTATCCCCTGGTGGTGGCCCGGGGCGTCACGATCTGAAATATGACACACGTTAGGGATGAGCAAAACAAGTCCTAAAACAAAAGGGCGAAGAGAGAAAGAAGGCGGGGATTACCCGACCAAGAGAAAAAGCGCATAAAAACCAGGCCCGGAGGAAAACCGAGCGAAAAAAGCCGTATGAGGAGACGCTTTAAGCACCTCGCCGGAATGATTTGGATGCGCGGTAGGAGTGAGAGCCGGACAAAACGGCGGCCAGCGCAACCGCCAGAGCGGAGATATGAGCCAGTGTGTTGAGGTTCGCCGCGCTTGCGCCATTGCGCACCCACAGCCGTTCCTGACCTGTGGATTTGAAGCGGGAATTGTAACGCTCACACTCCGTCCGCAGGGCGTAAGTCCGCTTGAAATAGAGACAGCTGC
>OJQH01000261.1_pt1 | contig 30780 bp, 28 predicted proteins | sample 1601421 | NCBI WGS metagenome assembly OJQH01 (sample SAMN03922503, study PRJEB24848) | human gut metagenome | isolation source: stool sample | host: Homo sapiens | place: Germany | collected 2011-11 | reverse complement strand
GTGTCGCGGTGTGATAACACCGCGAGCGAGCCTCGTCGCCCGCTCCAAAAAAGAGGTCACAACATATGTTGTGACCTCTTTTTTGGATTCCGGCAGGAAATTAAAATGCTCGGGCGAAATGAATTCGCCCTCCGCCAAGGTTTTGCTGCGCAAAACTCTTGTACGGCGCAAAAGCGCCGATTTTTTGGCTCCAGCGGGCAGAGGGGCGAACAGGGCATGAGCGAAGCGAGAAAACGCCCCAGTGGGGCGCTTGGTGCCCGCTGTGCGTGTCGCGGTGTGATAACACCGCGAGCGAGCCTCGTCGCCCGCTCCAAAAAAGAGATCACAACGTATGTTGTGACCTCTTTTTTGGATTCCGGCAGGAAATTAAAATGCTCGGGCGAAGTGAATTCGCCCTCCGCCAAAGTTTTGCTGCGCAAAACGCTTGTACGGCGCAAAAGCGTTGTTTTTTGCTTCGGTAGGCCAAATAGATACGGGACATCCGAACTGGGTGTCCTGTTTTTTATAAGAACGTTCCCTGTCAATGATTGAAAACAGGTTTTTAATTTGCTATGATACCTTCACACTTTCCATAGGGGGATAATTTGTGAAAAAAAGATTTGCTATATGCAGCACAATAGTTTTGCTGCTGCTTTTGTCAGCCTGCGGCGCACCGCAGACGTTGGACTTTTCCTACGCTCCGGAAGGAGAAGAACTTTCTTCTTTGATGGTGGAGACTTCACAAACTCACCGCGCAGAACTGGAGCACGTTCCCTCTGCGGCTGATTTTGACGATGCGATTTCGGATGACCCCGCCTCGGCAGGGCTGCTGAGCGAGAGCGAGGTGGAGAGCCTTTTACGGGGTCATGCCGCGATGGAGACGGTGTCGAAGGAACAGGCGCAGTCTGATGTTTCCCTGCTGTTCCGCACGCTGCAAAGCGCTTACGGCGCTTACGAATACTTTGGGCAGGAAAAGTTTGACGCAGCGGAGGACGCTGTGACACAATGGCTTTCCTCACAGGATGATGAGATCAAAGTTTCTGCGCTGGGAGAAAAACTGCAGGAATCTCTCGCATTCATGCTTGCGCACGACGCGCATGCCATGATTTATGAACCGGCGGCGGAAGAGATCGAAGCGCAGGTGCGATATGAATACTTCTTTGCCGACGGCTTCTATTTTTCAAAGGATGTCAACGGCAGCTATTATATGGTGAATGACGGGGAGAGGTGGACATCGAGTAGCTTCTCCGATGAACATGTCAGCGTGCAGCCGACGCTTCTGCAAGACGGACGCATTGTTTATCAGCCGACGCTTTTTGCGCTGCGGAAGGACGCCGTGCAGAGCAGTGTCACACTGAAAAATTCTTCTGGAAAAGCGAAAATCTATCGCCTTGACTGGACGGAGAGTCAGCCGCTTGATGTTGACCTCGGCACGCTGGATTACCGCCTGATACAGGAAGACGGTCTTACCTATGTTTCCCTCCGCAGCTTTGTTTCCGGCACATATGATAATATGCTTGCACGCTATGCTCGGGAAGGGGCAAAAGCACGCGGGAGCAAAGCGGTGATCTATGACCTGCGCGGCAATGTTGGCGGCTCGGACAGTTGGCCGAGAAAGTGGATACAGAGTTTCCTCGGAACGCAGAACAGTATTGAGACCTCCATGCTGTATGCGCAGAAAAACAGTGCCCTTTTTGCTGCGGAAAACAGCGAGAGTCTGCTGCCGGAAGATGAGGGAACTTGCTTTGCCCGTGAAGTCCACGGGGCCTGGTATGAAAATGATATTCCGATCATCGTGTTGGTTGACGATCATTGCGGCTCGTCCGGCGAGGGCGCGGTACAGCTTTTGAAAACGCTTGACAATGTGCTCATTGTCGGCAGCAACACGGCGGGATACCAGCTCTGCGGAAATATCAGCACCTTTACATTGCCATATACCGGCATCGGTGTGCGCTTTGGGTCAACGCTTTTCCTCTATGAGGACGGAGAAAATGTCGATCACAGGGGCTATGCTCCGGATGTCTGGTGTGATCCGCAGGATGCTCTTGCTTCAGTGCTGGCACTGCTGAAAGAACAGGGGGTCGTCAGTGCAGATGCTTGCGAAACCGTGAGAGAAAAAATAGTGAAATGATGATTTTTTCGCTCATACAGGCAGAGCGGCAGCGGGTAATAGAAGCAACTCAAATCGTATAGCACCCACACTTGGCAGGCATTCGATTCCGCAGGCTGCACAGATCTTCAAACTGCAAACTGCCAATGTCGGGGGTCGAGGGGAACTCCCCTCGCGTTCGCTTGGGGGCTACAAGGGGGCATTCTCTCACGCGAGAGAATGCCCCCCTCTTCTGCGCGGCCACAGGGGGAGAACCTCAGCGTCCCCCTTGCGCAGCAAGCCTCTTTCATGCTATGATATTTTCACAGAAAAAGAGAAAGTGAGGAGATCATCATGACTCTCGATGAAGCGATCAAGTCCCTGATGGCTTTGCAGGCCAAGCTCGCGGCCTACAGCCATGCCATGGGCCTGCTCTTTTACGACGGCGCGACCACCGCGCCCAAGGGCACGGCGGCGAACCGCGGCCAGACCATGAGTATTTTGAGCGAGGAGCACTACAAGCTTACGACTGGCGGGGAGACCGTTGCGCTGCTCGAATTCCTCGACGCGCACAAGTCCGAGCTCAACGAAAAGCAGCAGCGCATGGTGTTTTTGCTCATCAAGGACATCCGCAATATGCAGAAGATCCCGATGGACGAGTACGTCGCCTACCAGCAGCTGCTTGTCGAGGCCGACGACGTCTGGCACCGCGCGAAGGAGACGAGCGACTTTGCTCTCTTTGAGCCCGTGCTTGAGAAAATTTTCGAGACCAACATCCGCTTCGCACACTACTGCGCACCGGAAAAGGACCCCTATGACTACTGGCTCAGCGAGTATGAGGATGGGCTGACGATGGCGCAGTGCGACGAATTCTTTGCGACGCTGCGCGAGCACATCGTGCCGCTCCTGAAAAAAATCAAAGAAAAGCCGCAGGTCGATGATGCGATGCTGCACGGCCATTTTCCCGAGGAGAAGCAGGCGCAGCTTTCCGACTACCTGATGCGCACGATGGGCCTCGATTTGGACCATGTCGGCCTGTCCACGACCGAGCATCCGTTTACGACGTCGCTCGGTTCGCACTTTGACGAGCGCATCACGACGCACTATTTGGAGGAGAATTTTGCCTCATCGATGTTCTCCGTTATCCACGAGGGCGGCCACGCGCTCTACGATACCGGCAGCGCGGATGATCTCGCCTATACGGTGCTCGACGGCGGTGTCTCCATGGGCATCCACGAGAGCCAGAGCCGTTTCTATGAAAATCTGCTCGGCCGCTCGCGCGCCTTCACGGGCTTCGTGTTCCCGAAGCTCTGCGAGTTGTTCCCCGAGCTGAGCGGCCACACGGCGGAGGAATTCTACCGCGCCATCAATAAGGCGGAGCCGTCCCTCATCCGCACCGAGGCCGACGAGGTCACCTACAGCCTGCACGTTATGGTGCGCTACGAGCTCGAAAAGCGCGTGATGCACGGCGAGCTCAAGGTACACGACCTGCCGGGCGAGTGGAACCGCCTTTACAAGGAATACCTCGGCGTCGACGTGCCGGACGACAAACACGGCGTGCTACAGGACAGCCATTGGTCGGGCGGCAGCATCGGCTACTTCCCGTCCTACGCGCTCGGCAGCGCCTACGGCGCACAGCTGCTTCGCAAGATGAAAGAGACGGTCGATGTGGACGAGTGCCTCAAGACCGGCAATTTTGCGCCCATCAATGCGTGGAACCGCGAGCACATCTGGCAGTACGGCTGCCTCAAAAAGCCCGGCGCGCTCTTGGAGCAGGCGCTTGGCGAAAAGTTTGACCCGACGGTCTACACGCAGTACCTTGAGGAAAAGTACGGCGAAATTTACGGTTTGTAAGAGCGGAATAGCATCAAAAAGGCGGTATCCGACCGGATATCGCCTTTTTGTGCGTGAAACGTGGAAAGTCCATTGCATTGTAACCGCATTTCCGATACAATGAGCGGAGAGAGAAGCGGGTAACGAGCGGAGGAGAGACCGCACGCCCGCAATGAGAGATGGGAGAGCAAAAATGAATACTGCGCTGTATGAGACCTACGTTCAGATTTTGCATGAGGAGCTTGTACCCGCGATGGGCTGCACTGAGCCCATCGCCGTCGCCTACGCGGGTGCGCTTGCGCGCCAAACGCTCGGGACACTTCCCGAGCGCATCGAGCTGACCGTGAGCGGCAATATCATCAAAAACGTCAAGAGCGTCATCGTGCCGCACACCGGCGGGCGAAAGGGCCTTCCCGTCGCGGTCGCGGCGGGTGTACGCGTCGGCGACGCCGACGCGCAGTTAGAGGTGCTGGCGAATGTGACGGAGGACCAGCTGCCGCTGCTGGACGAGTACCTTTCTGCGGCGGAGATCACGGTGAGCAAATCGCCGCTGCGCTGCCCATTCGACATTCAGGTGCGTGTTTTCGCAGGCGGGGACACGGCCTTCGTCCAGATCGTCGGCAGCCACACAAACGTCGTGCGCATCGAGAAAAACGGCGAAGTGCTGCTCAACAAGCCCTTTTCCGAGGAGGCGGCCCAGCCGCCCGAGAGCCGCAGGAGCCTGACGGTCAAGGACATTATCGCCTTTGCCGACGAGGCCGATTTAGACGACGTCCGCGCGCCCATCGCGCGCCAGATCGAATATAACACGGCCATCGCTGAGGCAGGATTGACAGGGCAGTACGGCGCGGCCATCGGAAAAATCCTGCTCGATTCCTATGGCGACAGCGTGCAGAACCGCGCCAAGGCCTGGGCTGCCGCGGGCTCGGACGCGCGCATGAACGGCTGCGAAAAGCCTGTCGTCATCAACTCTGGCAGCGGCAATCAGGGCATGACGGCTTCGCTGCCCGTCATTGTCTACGCGCGCGAGCTGAAAGCGAGCGAGGAGCAGCTCTACCGCGCGCTCGTCGTGTCGAATCTTGTCACCATCCATCTGAAAACGGGCATCGGCAGCCTTTCCGCCTACTGCGGTGCGACCAGCGCGGGCGCAGGGGCCGGGGCGGGTGTGTGCTACCTTTACGGTGGGCGCTACGATGAGATCGCCCACACGGTCGTCAATGCGCTCGCCATCAACTCCGGCATGCTCTGCGACGGGGCGAAGGCGAGCTGCGCGGCGAAGATCGCCTCGGCGGTCGAGGCGGGGCTGCTCGGCATGCAGATGTACCGGCACGACAGCCAGTTCTACGGCGGCGACGGCATCGTCGTCAAGGGCGTGGAGAACACCATCCGCGCCGTCAGCAGCATCGCGCGCGACGGCATGCGCGAGACCGACAACGAGATCATCCGCCTGATGATCGGGGAGGAAACTGTCAAATGAAGATGCTTGTCACAGGCTTCACGCCGTTCGGCGGGGAGCAGATCAACCCCTCGTGGGAGGCGGCACGCCGGCTTCCCAACCGCATCGGGGGAGCAGAGCTCATCAAGCATGAAATTCCGACGGAGTTTGACGCCTCCGGTGCTGCGCTGCACAAACTTTTGACGGAGCTGCGTCCCGACGCGGTGCTCTGCGTCGGCCAGTACGGCGGCGCAAATTGCATACGCGTCGAGCGCGTGGCCATCAACCTGCGCGACGCGCGTATCGCCGACAACGCGGGTAAGCAGCCGACGGACGAGCCGGTCGTGGCCGGAGGTCCGGACGCCTATTTTGCGACGATCCCGACGCGAGAGATCGTCGACGCCCTGCGTGAGCGGGGGATTCCCGCTCAGCTCTCGTACTCCGCGGGCACGTTCGTGTGCAACAATCTCCTTTACTGCGCCCTGCACGAGAGCGCGCAGAGCTATCCCGCCCTGCGCTGCGGCTTTGTCCACGTCCCCTACCTGCCCGAGCAGGCAAAGGACGGCAATGCGCCGAGCATGGGTCTTGCGCTGATGACCAAAGCACTGGAGATCGCAGCGGAAGTGATCGTCGAAGCATAGAATTCAAAAGAAAAAGAACCGTCTGACTCCACGGTAGTTCAGATGGCTCTTTTGCATAGTTCATTCGATGTGGGAGCCTGTAACCGTACTTCGACCCCCAGAAAGTTTTCTCGCCCCACCGATGCCTTAATCAATTGTCCCCCAAACCTTGAACACGGGGCGGCATAACAAATAACCATCAAAATAACCGATGCTCGCACCGAACCCTAAACACTTACGGAGATCGTAACTCTGTTATCAAAATAGTCTGGCATTCGTATGGAAACGACGGAGAATCTCATTCACCAAATTCGAAGGTCTCCCGCCCGTTCACCGCGTCGAGCGCGAGCTGCGCGCGGGAGAGCTCGTCGGCGGTCTTTTCATAGTCCGCCTCCACAGCGGCAATGTCGTAGTTTGCGTAGCGGTAGTCGATGATGTTCGACGGCCGGCCGTACTGCTCCTCAACGCGCTCCTTGGGAAGGCGGCTCTTCATCTCGAGCAACTTATTCTTGAGTCTCGTGAGCTGCGGGATATAGACCAGCATCTCGTCGATGGTCATGTCAAAGCCATCGACAAAATGCGTCGTGTTGAAGCAGTTGATCGCGTGCTTAAGACGGCGGATCTTTTCTTCGAGCGCTGCAAGGCGCGCCTGCGTCTCGGCGTAATCATAGACCGGGCGCACGGACGCTACGTCCTCGCCCATCGCGGCGCGGAAGTCACGGCTGCGCGTTTCCTTGTCGAGCAGCGCGGTATATTCGTCGTTGAGCTTCTTCAAGAGCTTATTTGCCTCGGCGGAAGTGTAATTCATATTGTTCTGACCTTCTTTCTTATGCTTCAAAAATGACAGGGAATGGCAGCGTGGATCGGACTTGCGGTGGGAGATCAGAAACCGGACAATGCTCAAGCATATCCTCTGGCATAAAGGCCGATTCTTGCAGTAGAAAGCTGATCTCTGCTTAAAAACCGGAGAGGGATTCACCGCCCCTCCTAAAAACATTGACCTCAGGCTGTACGCTGCTGCAAAGGGCTGATTTTCTAAGAACATGATAAGGCAAGCGGGCGGAAAATGTCAAGATGCGGAGAGTGTCCCGGCAGGATAGAAAATTGGCAAGAACGAAGAGTTTATGATAATTGGCGTATGACAAAAAAGAGCTACCTGACTTCATTTGAAATCAGATAGCTCTTTTCTTGTGAATAATGAAATTCTGTTGCCAAATCGTTGCCGCAAGGGGCATCAAGACTTAAAAAGTCCAGTGTTTACGGACTTTTTTGAACCTATGAAATCATTCCCACTCGCCAAGTGAAAACGCACTCTAAACTTTTTTGTATAGACCGTTTGATTCCGTTTGGCTTTATTTGATACCAATTATCCCAATCCTATGGGGTATCCGACTTTCTGCTATCAAAAAGCTATCAGGGGATGCTATCAATAGCTTATACTTTTGATAGTATGGTTCTACGGCGTCGCCGTGATGTTCCGAAAGGTCTGTGTCAAAACGCAAATTTTTCTTCACGCGCGAAAGCTATGAAATCAATACATTCAATATTATAGGCAGCACAAACATCAGGGATTTTGGGCGAATTCATATTATGCGTTGGGACCTCTTCTGTCACCACTTTGCAGTTTTGTTGTTTTGCAAGAGCAATAACAAACGGATCAGCGGAATTTTTCTTTTTTCCTCCTTCTATGAGTCCGCGGTGCGTGGAAAGAATGGCTCTGACATCCTGCTGCACTGGAATATCCGATGGAAGGAAGCACTTTTGCCGTGCCTTCGCCCATTTTTCCAGATCATCGCCGCCAATCATGATCTCATCATAAACTTCTTGGCTGGAAATAATCGTACCATCATCCATCAGTTCGCCGATTTTGACCCAAAGAGATGGAAATACATCAAGTGGTTGCCGCCGTTGAAGATTGATAAAAATGTTGCTATCAAACACATATTTAGCCATCAGTAGCACCACCTTTCAACGGCTTCGAAATGTTTAACTCGCAGCCCCAAAAGGTAATTGCTTGCCTCTCGCGGAGTGAGTTTCTCTGCGTGATATGCAGACATAACAGCTTTCGTGTACAGCTTTCCTACTTGAGTTCCTTTATCAAGTGCTGGAGGGAGAAATCCATCTGTTTTCTTTTTTTGTTTATAAGCGCGGTATTCATCAGTATATCTATTCAAAATATCAAAATAATCGGACTTCCCAATAAAATCAATGTCCCACAATCTGTGCAAAATGACTTCTCTGCTAACAGCAAAATCTCTGGCTAATGCACTAACATAGGTATCATCAATCCCATATTGCTGCATCAGGAAGAAGTTTTTGTTTCTTTTCAACTGAACAGTTGGAACCAGGGCTAATCCGGCAATCTTGTTACAGAACAATTCTGTTTTTTCTGCTTGACCGGGATCTTGGCTCATATTATTGCAAATACCAGATGTTCGCGTCATAATATGAACCAGCTCATGTAGCAGAGTGAACAATCTTGCGCTTGGTTCATCTTTTCGGTTAAGTGCAATAATTGGGAAAGTGTCGTAGGCTACGGACAGCCCTCGCATTTCTTCGGGCTGAACCTTTGCTGCTTGAAAAATCAGAAAATCCTGCTCTTCCAGTTTGGAAATGCAATACGAGAGCGCTGCTTCCGGTTTTCTGAATTTGATCTGTACAGCATCTGTCAAAGATAAAAAGTTTCTGATCTGCTCAGAAAATCTTTCTTCGCTGGTATCAGGCGAGATGCTCAAAGTACATACAGTCGGTAATATTTCTGCTTCCCTATAAAGGTCAATCATAATATCTCTGCGATCTTCAATGTCTCTGAGAAACCATCTCAACTCACGAGACATTTCCGGAAATCCCCAGTTTCCAAATGTTCTATAATCGGTTTTTTCGAGCCGCTTTGCCCTTTTGGGTACGTCAGGCAAATAGAAAAAAGCAAATGGTACGCGATACTGTTTTGCGAGCTTTTTTGCCTGTGTCAGGGATGGGTGTTCATTTCCGTTTTCCCATGCGCTAACCTTGGCTGCATCGACATTTAATTTCTGCGCAATTTCATCTATAGTGATCCTATCCAGATCTCGCGCCCATTGTAATACTTCTGGGGTTACAATTGCCGGTATGCCTCTTGCCATTGCGTTCAGCTCCTTTCCTCGGAATATATGATATTCTACATCCATATCCGCAACTATTTATGTGCAGATCCAGGTTTCAAAGCTCCAGCAGCATCTCTTTCGCGCGAAGAAAACCTGTACACTGCTGAATGATCCGTTTTTCTACGTCGCTGCTTTTCACCATTCGTCTAATAGTACATTCCCATACGATCAAACACTTAATGCCATGCTCCAGCAATTCTGCTTTCACTGCACTATCCCGTCTGACATTATCATCAAACTTTTTCTGCCAGAATTCCACGCGACTCTTTGGTGTATATGCGTATTTGCAGCCTGGGTGACGATGCCAGAAGCAACCATTGACAAAAATCGCAGTATTATATTTGCGCAGAAACATATCAGGATGCCCCGGAACAGACTTGTCTGCAATCCGATAACGATAGCCCTGTGCAAAAAGCAGTTTCCGCAGATACACTTCAGGCTTTGTGTTTTTTGATCGTATCGCAGACATATTCTGACTGCGTTTTTCCGGAGAAACAATATCCGCCATCAGAGTCCTTCGATCTCGCGCACATAAGAAACGAACTTTGAAAGCGTCCATATTCTGTCCTGACGATCTGCGGGATAGGATGTAATGTATTGTCTGGGAACAACAAGAATAACATTCTCGCTCTGCATTTCGTCCATCTGTGCAGGGGAGATTCCCTGCTGGAGCGTACAGAGATATTTGGGTCTGTCACGCAAACGGTCGGCTTCATTGATAACCTGACGCCAACGATCCTTGCAGGTCGTTTTTGCAGCCAGAGAGATCAGCCTTTCTGTAGGGAAAGTCATATCATGATACGATGCCTGCGAAGGGAAGATAAAGTCCGGTTTCTTGTTGCCCTCTGTAACAGCCTGTGCGGTGTATATGATTTCATTGCCGTCAAAGATTGCAGAAAGGTGATGCTCCAGACTCTTTCCTGCACGGCTCTTTCTGCGGTTCAGAACCATATTTGCCATCGTGATGAATTCGTCTACGGACGTAAATCCGCGTGCGATGGCATCCCCATATCGTGCGTGTTCAATCGCACGAAAAAGTGCATACTCCGTATTTGTCCAGTCGATGATCTTACGGTCAGGATTTGTGCGGATAAATTCAAGATGGTCATATACACGGTTCTGAATGTCACGAGCTGCTGCGGACATTTCTTCTGAGAGAGGAAAATCTACTGTCAGCCCTGCAATAAACTCCTGAATGGCAATCCGTTCCTGCGTTTCTTCCTGTACCCGCCCAGCATCAATCAACTGATTTGTCTCTGTTGGACTGATGCCGAATGCGTCAAGGAATTGGTCGATATCTTCTTCGGAATTCAGTACAAATGCCTGATAATCCTCAGCATCACATTTTGTAAATACAAAAAGCGCCCCTGTATACTCCGGCCGCAGGAAAGGAAAACCGCGCCCGAAGTTTGTAATCCGATACTCGTTTCGTGTACCCTTTCCGTAGTAAATAAAGCGGGTATCTGTTTCAATACCGTCCTGCCATTTGACCTTTACCCATTTTTCCTTGTTCGTCCCCTTGATACCCGGTTCATCAAAAAGGATGGGGATTGACGGCTTTGAAATATAGATTCCCGCCTGATGCCCTCCGGTCAAGCCGGTATCATTTGCCGCAAGAAACTTGCAATAAGCTCTCTGACCGCTCAGAACAGCCTGTATTGCCTGAATTGCGTATCCTTCTGGCATTTATATCACCTTCCTTTGCGGAATATTGGAAAAAGCAATTTCGATTTGCGGGTCAGTATCGAGTTGTTCCAGCTTTGCAACAATCAGCTTTGCGACATCGGACATAAGCGGAACAACAACGGAATTTCCAAACTGTCGATATGCCTGCGTATCCGAAACCGGGATTTTGAAGCTGTCGGGGAATCCCTGCAATCTTGCACACTCACGCGGCGTCAAACGACGTGGATTCTTTCCGCGCTGTTCGATCAGAATTTCAGAACCGTCTTTATAATAACGGGCGCTGATCGTTCTGGTCACTCCGTCCAGGGGGGCGATTCCGTAGCCAAAACCATTGCCTGCTTCACGGTGTTTTGCAGCATAGTTTTGAAGGTAAATCCAGAGTTTATCTGAAAGCGTATACTTCTCACTAACCTCTTTTTCAAGAATATCACGCACAACCGGCTGCTTCTTCAAAGGGTGCAGATCAAAAGAAAAACTGACATTCTCTCCATACCGTTCTTTATCAAAGCCGACAATGACAATACGCTCTCTGTGCTGCGGCACATAGCCTTTTCCGTCAATGATTTGGAAGAATACTTTGTAGTTCAGCTCCCGCAGAGATTCCTGGATAATCTGAAAAGTTCTGCCTTTGTCATGGCTGCAAAGATTTTTGACATTCTCCAGCATAAACGCTTTCGGACGCTTTGCTTTCAGGATACGGCATACATCAAAGAAAAGCCTTCCCTGGGTCTTGTCCTCAAAACCGGTAGCACGCCCCAAACTGTTTTTCTTTGAAATCCCGGCGATTGAGAACGGCTGACAGGGGAATCCCGCTACAAGAATATCATGATCCGGGATGCTTTCAGCCTGAACCTTTGTAATATCACCGTCCGGTTGCACACCAAAGTTTGCGTAATAGGTCTGCTGGCTGTACTTATTCCATTCGTTAGAATAAACACAGCACCCGCCGGCTGATTCGAATGCAAGTCGCATACCGCCAATACCTGCAAATAAATCAATAAAGGTGTACCCATTACAATCCTGAGAAGGTTCTTCCTTTGCCTTGACGAGCATTTGCCTAATTGCTACAGACAGGCAGTCCTGCATGGACTGCCCACTTACTACAGAATAGTCGCTGAGTTCCTTATAAATATCATCATCTACGCGGATGTGAACCTGCTTTGCCATTTTGCTTTCCTCCATCTGGGACAAGAACAATACCTGATTTTTCCCCATTATAACACACCTCTCGTTTGAATTCAATATGATGGGGAAAGGTTATGTACCTGATTTTTCCCCACATGGTTAATGCTCATTTTGCATTTCTCAACCGATTTGTATTTCCTTTGGCAAGCTCGCTTGCTGCGTGACGGCGCTCATCTGAATACGGAGCGGTCAATCGGACAGCGAAGCGCCTGCGGTCAATCTCAAAGGTCAGACCGCCCTGTTCGTCATCGTCGGTCTGCCTGCACAGATTGGGATATGCCGCCACATATTGTGCCAGCCGCTTTTTGAGCGCGGTATTGTGTGTCTGGATTTCAACGGTTTTGCTGGATTCGTCAAAATAGATGCAGGTCGTTTTCTGCCGTTTGGTCAGTCCGGTTTTCATGTTGCCTCCATTTCTGCCTGTTCTGTAAAAACAGACGCATTTTCAAGATTCTTTGTCAGCTCTACACCTGCAAAAACAGGTTGATTTTTGCATGGGGAGCGCCCGGACGATACGCTGCTCGATCTGGACGCTCCCATTTGATAAAATCGGTTTTTCTCAGCTCAACACGGCATCAGCGGTCATCGTCGCGCGTTGCCACTTTTTCTCTGCGTGGACGGAAGAAATGCCAAAGGTTATTGCGCTGGATCACATCCTCGTAGAGTTGAACTTTTCCGCGAAGCTCTGCATTCTCGCGTTCCAGATCCGATGTACGGAGTTTGCTGCGAATGGATTTATACTCGGAAAGCTCCTGCTTCAAACCGGCAATCTCTGCCTTGAGCCTTGCAATCAGTCTGTTTGCTGCGTCCAGAGCCTTTTGCAATTTGGATTCCTTTTTCTCGGCTGTAATGTACTTCTTTGCAAGCGTGGACAGGCGTTCAAAATCCTCACGCTCCACGGCAACCTTGCTTGAGAAGGGAACGGACTTCGCCTCAATCTTTTCGATAGCCGCCACATCGACCTGCTGATTCCGAATTTTCTCAATCTGTCTGCCGAGCGTCGCTACCTGCTGTTCCTGCTGGCGGTTCTGCTCTGTGAGTTCTGCCAGCCGTGCCTGCTCCTGCTGCACCTTGAACTGCGTCACGGTCAGGTGTTCCTCCGAACTGCCGCGTTCGCCGCGCTCCACATCGTCGTACCCGGCGTCGCGCATATACCGGAAGAAATCGTCCTGCAAAACGCTGTAGGATTTTTTGAGAACAGGCTTGCCCTTGGCGCTCAGAATCGGCGTACCGTTCTCGTCCAGCGCGGGCTTGGAGTCCCACTTCTTGCTCATGCTGACCTGCTGGATGATCTCTTTGACCGTGCCGCGAAGCGTCTCATCCTTGCAGCGCTTCGACCACAGAATTTGTTTTTCCACGACGGGGAGGTAGACCACATGAAGATGGTAGTGATACACGTCTTGTCCCAGCGCATCGGACATGGCGCGGTTGCGCTCGTCGGCGTGCATGACCGCCGATAGGATGTACTGCTCGCCGCCCACAATTTTGATTGCAGCTTTGTAGGCATCGGCGTAAAATTGTTTTGCAAATTCATAGCCGCCGTGGTTGAAGAAGTAGGCAGAGTTGACATCGAAGATCAGCTCTCCGAATTTCTCGGCATCCGCTTTCAGACCGCGGGTGGAAATCACGCCGTCAGAGCGCATCTGCTCGAACATCTCCTTATACCCGGCGGTTGGCGTTTTGAAATGGACGTTGTATGGCGTCCGTTCAGGAACGATGTCCTGATTGACATACGACGATTTTTCGCGCTCATTATGCGCCTGTGCGTTGTCGATGTCTGTATCTTTCATTCTTGCGTTTCTTGCGCTGGTACGGTGGATACCGTCGCCTCTTGCCATAGGCAGTTTACCTCCTGATTTCAGATTGTGCAGGACAGGTAGCTTTCGGGGAGGCACTTCTGCGGAAGTGTAATAACCCACTATGATACTTTCATCCTGCGGCTGCAAAGTATCGTGGGCTCTCCGAGGGGGTATGCGGCTTCTGCGGAAGCCTCTGCCGGTTTTGCAATTTGCCGTGTGGATACAAACCGCAAAAACCGACGTGGTCAGCAGCTTATTTGCAGGCGGCTCCTGCGCATAATCTTCTGCCCACATCCATCTCAAACTCTGCGGATTTTTCGATGGGGACGGGGGACGCGAGGGGATAGCAGCCAATGCATTGCCTTGTCTGTCAGCCACAGGAGCGTGGCACGCTCCTGTCACAGTTCCCAAGGAGGAGTAGTCCATCGGTAGCTCTGCGGCACTCCACGCCGGTCAAGATACTCCTGCCGCGCCTGCTCCCGTTCTTCTTCGGTGGGAGCAGTCTTATACCGGGAATAGATCTGCCGGTTCAGCATGGCGTCGAGCTTTTGCTCCAAGCCCTGCCGGATTTCTTCTTCATAATCGTCTTCGCCCCGCAGATGGTACATGACAATGTCGAGAAACAGGTCATAGGGGATTTGCACAGTTTTCATGTTACGTCGCTCCTTTCTGCGACGATCGCAACGATTGCGACGGTTGGTTTGACGGTATCAGATTTACCGTCGCAACCGTCGCAGCCGTCGCGCGGCTTATTTGCTTTCAGCATCATAGGTCAGCGTAATACGTCGCCCCTCGTGCCGGACTTTGTTCTCATAGCGGACGCGGTATTCGTCCAGCAGCCTGCCAGACTTCACATTCAAATACTTACTCAGCGCATTTGCCGCCATACCGACATGGACGGCATCGGCAAGCGCAGAGGGCGAGCCTGTCCACACCGGCTGTTCTACGGACACCAGTTCGGCAACGGCTTCCAGAACATGATCGGGCGGTTCCTTGTGCAGCTCGTTTTCCACCTTTTCAAGATTCCAAATCTGCGTAGCGGCATCCTTTTTCAGATAGAGAATCTGATCCTGCTGGTCGCGCCCTACCACGTCGATGGTTGCCTCCAGCGCTGTGCGCTTTTTCTTCTGCATAAGCAGCGAACCGTCCGCGCAGCCGAGCAACCCTGTCGTACCGGAGATCATTTCGAAGCTGTCACCGGCAGGTTGCTTGCGGGTGTGGTGGACGGTCAAAACGCAGATGCAGTGCTTGTCGGCAAACTGCTTGAGCCGACCGATGATCTCATAATCGCTGGCGTAGCTGTATGCTTCGCCGCCGACCTCACGGATTTTCTGCATGGTGTCGATGATAATGAGTTTGGTGTCGGGGTGCTCCCGCACGAAATTCTCAAGTTGTTCGTCCAGTCCGTTTCCGAGCTTGCCCGCAGCGGTTGCAAAGTGTAAGCGGTCGGTGTCGTTGACGCCGTACATCATGAACATACGGCTCTGGATGCGCTGAAAATCGTCCTCTAAGGCAAGGTACAGCACCGTGCCGGGATGGACTTCGTAGCCCCACAGAGCTTCGCCCGTGCTGACATGATAGGCAATCTGCGCCACCAGAAATGATTTGCCGATCTTTGGCGCACCTGCGAGGATGTACGCGCCCGCGTAGAGCAAGCCGTCGATAATGGGCGGCCTGCTCTGATACGCGGTCTGGTACAGCTCGGTCATGGAGATCGTGTGCAGGTAATGCGGATCGGTCAACCTCTGTATCCTGCGATAGATTTCGTCCAGACTTTCCGTGCTGTTTTGAAAATCACCGTTGATTTCTCCCTCAAAAGCGGATATACTGTTCTCAGTTGAATTGTGAAGCGGCTGCCTATCATCTGCGCCAACAGATGTGTCCGGGGCGGTCGTTTTCTTTTTGCAGAGTTCATTCTCCATAGGCATTTTCCTCCTTCATGCCGTCCATGATGGCGGCGATCATTTCGATCACATCCAGCAGCTCGTCATTTACGCTGCCGCCCGCTTCAATGCGCCGCAGCTCGTCCAGCACGGCGGCAAGCTGGTCGCGCAGCGCCTTGTAAACTCTCGGATTGCCTTGTACCACCACGTCCTTGCAAGTCAGACGGCGGGTGATGTAGTCCTGTTTCGTCAGCCCTGAGAGCTTGACAAAGGTTTCAATCTGCCGGTCTTCCTCCGGTGATACCCGGAAGGCAACAGTCTTGTTGCGCCAGCGGTTGTGGTTGTCTCGGTTTTTCAGTGACATTTTAATTGCTCCTTTCGACGTTCAATTTATCTGCCATTTCCTTCTGCACAGTTGGGAACAGATGCGCGTACCGATAGGTGATCTCCACGCTTTCGTGTCCCACACGATTGCCGATGGCAACGGCGGAATAGCCCATGTTGATAAGTAAAGAAACGTGACTGTGTCTCAAATCGTGGATTCTAATGACCTTGACACCAGACGCCTTGCACCCAAACGCCATGCCACGCTTCAAGGTGTGCTTGGTCAGAGGGAAGATGCGGCTGTCCGGTTCCAGTCCGTAAAGCTGCTTGAAATAGTCCTGCATCTCGTCGCAGAGGAAGTCAGGCATCTGGATCACGCGGTTGCTTTTCTTCGTTTTCGGCGTGGTAATAACATCCTTGCGCTGTAAGCGCTGATAGGATTTATTGATGCGGAGCGTTTTCTTCTCAAAATCGAAGTCCGCAGGCGTCAGTGCCAGCAGTTCGCCCTCGCGGATGCCGCACCAGTACAGGATTTCAAAGGCGTAGTACAGCATGGGCTTGTCCATCATGGCGTCGATGAATTTGAGGTATTCTTCCTTCGTCCAGAACAGCATTTCCTTCGGCTGCTCGCTGCCCATATTTCCGGCCTTTGCAGCGGGATTGATCTGCAAGCCGTAATACTTGATGGCGTGGTTGAAAATACAGCTCAGTTGGGTGTGGACGTTTTTGAGATAGTCCGGGGAATAGTTTTCGCCGCTTGACTTGGTATGCTGCCGTATCTCGTTCTGCCAGTCGATCACATCACGGGCGGTGATCTCTGAGAGCTTGCGCTTTTTGAAATACGGCAGAATCTTTGTGCGGATGATATGCTCCTTGCTGAGCCATGTGTTGAGCTTCAGCTTGGGCTTGACGTCCTTTTCATAGAGCGCCACAAAGCTCTCGAAGCTCATATTGACATCAGCCTGCTTCTGCATCAGAAACTCGCGCTCCCATGCCTGAGCCTCTTTCTTGGTTGCAAAACCGCGCTTCAATTTCTGCTGGCGCTCACCGCGCCAGTCGGTATAGCGAAACTGCACATACCATGAGCCGTTCTTCTTGTCCTTAAACGCTGCCATTCGATTCCCTACTTTCCTTCGCTTCTCTCGTTCCGTAGAACTTCTCATGGAAGAACTTGCGGTCGATCCGACCGGAAATTGTGATGCATCCAGTTTTCTCCAGCTCCTTGTTCATCTGCCGGATGAGCTTGTAGGCATAGGGAACGGATACCCCCAGTTCCTCGGCCACTTCATTGACGCGCATAAAAATCTGATTTGCCATAATAAATACCTTCCTTTCCTCATTGTTGGTGACTGCTGCCTGCGGTTGTTGCGTTCCATAAATGCCTCCTTGCCGATGTCCGCCTCTTTGAAACTAGAAATCTGACGGATCATTTAATATGCCATGGTATCTAAGCGTATTCGCTTAGTGTTCTTATAATACTATACATATACGCTTAGTTCAAGCCTTTTGGAGAAAATATTATTAAATAAATTTGCTTAGATTATCTTGACAAAGCTAAGCAAATATGCTATGATGATCATAAGAATAACCATAGATGGGAGCTGGATGTATGGCGATTGGCGAACGAATTCACTTTTTCCGTCTCCTGCGGGGGATGACACAGAAATATCTCGGTATGGCGCTGGGCTTCCCGGAGAAATCCGCAGATGTTCGCCTTGCGCAGTACGAGAATGGTTCCAGAACGCCCAAAGCGGACGTGACCGCTGCGCTGGCACAGGCGCTTGACGTTTCGCCCAAGGCGCTGGACGTACCGGACATTGACTCCTATACCGGACTGATGCACACGCTGTTCACTCTGGAAGACCGCTACGGTCTTGAGGTCTGCGAGTGTGAGGATGAGGTGCATCTGCGCGTTCATATCCACAAAGGACGCGACGCAGCGGAGCTTCACAGGATGCTTTCCGCGTGGGGCGCGCTTGCCGCCAAGCTGAAAGCGGGGGAGATTACCAAAGAAGAATACGACCGCTGGCGCTATTCCTATCCGAAATACGACACCTCCGGTCAGTGGCACAAGATCACGCCGTCGCAGGAGCTGAGTGACCTGCTTCTTGCCGACCTCAAGGAACACACCGAAGAATAACAAAAGGCTCTGCCGACCTTCTTTTACAGAAAGTCAGCAGAGCCTTTTTCGCTCTCAATATAGGATTGGATGCGACAGCAAACCTGCAAACCATTCGCTCGCCAAAATAAGAACAAACAAAATGGCTTTGGTATCTGCTATCATTTTGCTATCAAACAGGAAATGAGATTTTCAAAAAGTGAGTATTTTCAAGGCTTTTCAGCCTCGCATATTCACTTTTTTCTCATTCCCACTCCACCGTTGCGGGGGGCTTGCTGGTGATGTCGTAGACAATTCTGTTGATGCCCTTGACCTCGTTGACGATGCGGCCGCTGATCTTGTCGAGCAGCTCGTAGGGGATGCGGGCCCAGTCGGCGGTCATGAAGTCCTCGGTCGTCACAGCGCGCAGCGCAAGCACGCGGTCGTAGCTGCGGCCATCGCCCATGACGCCGACGGTGCGCGTGTCGGTCAGGACGGCGAAGTACTGGTTCATCTTCTTGTTTTCGCCGGCCTTTTCCAGCTCCTCGCGGTAGATCGCGTCGGCAAGGCGCAGCGTGTCGGCCTTTTCCTTCGTGATCTCGCCCATGATGCGGATGGCAAGGCCCGGGCCGGGGAACGGCTGGCGGGAGACGAGGTATTCGGGAAGCCCCAGCTCGCGGCCAAGTTGACGCACTTCGTCCTTAAAGAGCAGGCGCAGCGGCTCGATGATCTCCTTGAAGTCGACATAGTCGGGAAGACCGCCGACGTTGTGGTGGCTCTTGATGACCGCGGCGTTGCCGAGGCCGGATTCGATGACGTCGGGGTAGATCGTGCCCTGAGCGAGAAAGTCGACCGCGCCGATCTTCTTCGACTCTTCCTCGAACACGCGGATGAACTCTTCGCCGATAATCTTGCGCTTGCGCTCGGGATCGGAGATGCCAGCGAGCTTTGAGAGGAAGCGGCCCTCGGCGTTCACGCGGACAAAGTTGATGTCCCACTTCTTGAACGCCGCCTCGACCTCATCACCCTCGTTGAGGCGCATGAGGCCGTGGTCGACAAAAACGCAGGTGAGCTGGGGGCCGACGGCCTCGGCCAGCAGCGCCGCCACGACGGACGAGTCCACGCCGCCGGAGAGCGCCAGCAGCACGCGGCCGGAGCCGACCTTTTCGCGCACGGCGGCGATGGCAGTATTTTTATAGTCGCCCATCGTCCAGTCGCCTGTCGCGCCGCAGACCTCGTAGAGGAAGTTGCGGATCATCGCGGTGCCGAACTCCGTGTGGTTGACCTCAGGATGGTACTGCACGCCGTAGAAGCCGCGCGTTTCGTCGCAGATGGCGACGTTCGGGCAGGCGTCGGAGTGCGCGACGAGAGAGAAGCCCTCGGGGACCTTTTCCATGTAGTCGCCGTGACTCATCCACGTCACGCTCTTTTCGGGAAGGCCCTTGAAGAGTTTGCAGTTCGTGTCAAAAAACGTCTCGGTCTTGCCGTATTCGCGCGCGGTGGCGTCGTTTGCGGCGACGACCTTGCCGCCGAGGTGGTGCGCGATGAGCTGGCAGCCGTAGCAGATGCCGAGCACGGGCACGCCCGCGTCAAAGAGCGCGGGATCGACGTGCGGCGCGTCCTCGAGATACACGCTGTTCGGGCCGCCGGTGAAGATGAAGCCGATGGGCTTCATTGCGAGAAGGTCCGCAAGCGGCGTCGTGTAGGGCTTGACCTCGCAGTAAACGCCGCATTCGCGCACGCGGCGCGCGATGAGCTGGTTGTACTGGCCGCCAAAGTCCAGTACGATGATGGTCTGATGGTTCATATTGAAATTCTCCTGCCGTATCCAATAATATGGTAAAAGCATCATATCATAGCTTTTCCCATTTTTCCAGCGGTATTGTAAAAATAAAAAGGTCGCGCGGTCAATGGACCGCGCGATCGAGGGAGGCCGCGACAAAGCCGCGGAACAGGGGATGCGGCTTGTTGGGGCGGCTCTTGAATTCGGGGTGGAACTGCGCGCCGACGAACCAGAGGTGGCTCTTCGACTCGACGATCTCGACGAGCGTGCCGTCGGGGGAGAGACCGGCGAGGCGCATGCCGGCGTCCGTGAAGTCGTCGCGGAAGTCGTTGTTGAACTCGTAGCGGTGGCGGTGGCGCTCCCAGATCTCGGGCGCGTCGTAGAGCGCGCGGGAGAGCGAGCCCTCTTCGAGCACGCAGGGGTACTTGCCGAGGCGCATCGTGCCGCCCTTGGCCGTCACGCCGACCTGCTCGGGCATGAGCGCGATGACGGGATGCGCCGTCGTGGAGGAGAACTCCGCGCTCGTCGCGTCGTCCCATGAGAGCACATGGCGCGCAAATTCGATGACTGCGATCTGCATGCCGAGGCAGATGCCGAGGTACGGGATGCCGCGCTCGCGCGCGTACTGCGCGGCTAAGATCATGCCCTCGATGCCGCGGTCGCCAAAGCCGCCGGGGACTAAGATGCCGCTACACCCGCAGAGCTTCTGCGCGATGTTGTCGCTCGTCAGCGTTTCGGAGTCGACCCATTGAATTTCGACGCTCGCGTCGCAGGCCGTGCCCGCGTGGAAGAGCGACTCAACGACGCTCAAATAGGCGTCGTGCAGGCCGACGTATTTGCCGACGAGCGCGATGCACACATGACGGTGCACGCCGTGGATCTTGTTGACCAGCGCGCGCCACTCGGTCATGTCAGGTTCACCGCAGTCAAGGTGCAGCTTGCGGCACACCACGCGGCAAAGGCCCTCGTGCTCAAGCAGCAACGGCACCTCGTAGAGCGTGGACGCCGTTGCGTTCTGGATGACGCAGTCGGGCTCCACGTTGCAGAAGAGCGCAATCTTGCGGCGGATGTCGTCTGTGATGGGCTCATCCGTGCGCACGACGAGGACGTCCGGCTGGATGCCCTCGCTCAGGAGTTCCTTGACCGAGTGCTGCGTGGGCTTGCTTTTGAGCTCGCCACTGCCGGGAATGGTCACGATGAGCGGCACGTGGATGAAGAGCACATTTTCGCGCCCGCGCTCGGCCGCGACTTGACGGATGGCCTCCAAAAACGGCTGGCTCTCGATATCGCCGACCGTGCCGCCGATCTCGGAGATGGCAACGTCGGTCTCGCCGTCGTCCATGTCGTAAATGCGGCGCTTGATCTCATCGGTCACATGCGGGATGATCTGCACCGTGCCGCCAAGATAACCGCCCTGACGCTCGCGGTTGAGAACGCTCCAGAAGATTTTGCCCGAGGACACGGAGGACTTCTCGTCCAGCGCCTCGTCGACAAAGCGCTCGTAGTGGCCGAGGTCCAGGTCGGTCTCCGCGCCGTCGTCCGTGACGAAGACCTCGCCGTGCTGATACGGGCTCATCGTGCCGGGGTCGACGTTGAGATACGGGTCGAACTTCTGGTTTTTGACTTTCAGCCCGCACTGTTTTAAGAGACGCCCGAGCGACGCCGCGCAGATGCCCTTGCCCAGCCCCGACACCACGCCGCCGGTGACAAAGATGTACTTCATAAATTTTCTTCCTCCCCTGTCAAAGAAAAATGAAACTGCTGCGATAAAGCAAAACTCCACTTCAAAAAGGACGCTCTCTCGAGCGTCCTTTTTGACTTTTACACGGAGAAGAGCAGCTCGCAGAACGTCGGATACGGCCAATACTTGGACGCGGTCAGCACTTCCAGCTTGTCGACGGTCTTACGCACATCGATCGTGCGCTTTTCGACCTCGTCGTGGTAGTAGCGCAGGAGCTTTTCGGGCTCGGCGTCGTCGGAGACGGTCTCAAGCGCTGTCTTGAGGCCGATGGTCTCTTCGAGCAGCTGCTCGTTGAGCGAGCCGATGGCGTTGGCGAGCGAGGATTCGACGTGGCAGGTCAGCTCCGGCGCGGCGGCGCGCTTGGCGGCGATGGTGTTGCACAGCGCGGCTTCGTATTCGGAAGCGGCGTTGAGAATGCCGTGCTGGACCATGTCAACAAGCGTCGCGGCCTCGATGCGGATGACCTTGCAGTACTTCTCGATATGAACTTCGTGGCGGGAGAAAATTTCTTCCTTGCTGTAAACGCCCTGGCGCGTCAGCAGCTCAATGTTCTTGGGCAGGATGTAGGTCGGCAGCGCCTCGGCGGTGTTGTGCAGGTTGGCAAGGCCGCGCTTTTCAGCCTCCTTGATCCAGGCCTCTTCATAGCCGTTGCCGTTGAAGATGATGCGGCGGTGGGCGGAGAACGTGTCGCGGATCAGCTTGTGGAGCGCGGCGGTGAAGTCCGGCGCGTCCTTGAGCTGCGCGTAGAATTCGTCGAGCTCTTCGGCCATGATGGTGTTGAGGATTGTGACAGGGCCCGCGATGGACTGCGAGGAGCCAGGCATGCGGAACTCAAACTTATTGCCGGTGAAGGCGACGGGCGAGGTTCGGTTGCGGTCGGTCGTATCCTGCGGGATGGCGGGGAGCACGTCCACGCCGATGCGCAGGGACTTGTGCTCGGGCGCGGTGTAGTCGTTTTCACCGACGATGGCGTCGATGATACCCTCAAGCTCGGTGCCGAGGAAGACGGAGATGACAGCAGGGGGCGCTTCCTGCGCGCCGAGACGGTGATCGTTGCCCGCGAAGGCGACGGAGCAGCGCAGAAGCTCCTGATACTCATCCACGCCCTTGATGAACGCGGCGAGCACCAGCAGGAACACGGCGTTCTGGCTCGGCGTCTTGCCGGGGGAGAAGAGGTTTTTGCCAGTGTCGGTCGAGAGCGACCAGTTAACGTGCTTGCCCGAGCCGTTGACGCCCGCGAAGGGTTTTTCGTGCAGCAGGCACACAAGGTTGTGGCGCTCGGCGACCTTTTTCATCGTCTCCATGACGAGCTGGTTCTGGTCGCTCGCGGTGTTGGCGTCGGTGTAGATGGGGGCCATCTCGTGCTGGCCGGGGGCGACCTCGTTGTGCTTGGTCTTGGAGAGCACGCCGAGCTTCCACAGCTCTTCATCGAGCTCTTTCATGTAGGCGGCCACGCGGGGACGGAACGCGCCGAAGTAGTGGTCGTCCAACTCCTGACCTTTCGGGGGCTTTGCGCCGAACAGGGTGCGGCCGCACAGGCGCAGGTCCATGCGCTTTAAGTACAGCTCGCGGTCGATGAGGAAATACTCCTGCTCCGCGCCGATCTGCGGCGTGACCTTTTCCGCGTCGTCGCCAAATAACTTGAGCACGCGCACCGCCGCGCGGTCGACCGCGGCCATGGAGCGCAGCAGCGGCGTCTTTTTGTCGAGCGCCTGACCGCTGTAAGAGCAGAACACCGTCGGGATGCAAAGGCTGCCATCTTTGATGAAGGCAAACGCCGTGGGGTCCCAAGCGCTGTAGCCGCGGGCTTCAAACGTGGCGCGCAGGCCGCCGTTGGGGAAGGAGGACGCGTCGGGCTCGCCACGCACCAGCTCCTTGCCGGAAAAGTCCATCATCACGCGGCCGCCGCCGGCGTTGTTGATAAAGCTGTCGTGCTTTTCCGCCGTCACGCCGCTCAAGGGCTGGAACCAGTGCGTGAAATGCGTTGCGCCATGCTCCAGCGCCCAGGTCTTCATCGCGTCGGCGATCTCATTTGCCGCGGAAAGGGGAAGAGGCTGCCCGCTCTTTAAGCAGCCGCGCCAAACGTCCATGGCGCTCTGCGGCACATACTGCTCCATTGTGCGTTCATTGAACACCAGAGAGCCAAAAAGCTCGGGAATGCGAGTCGCTTCACTCATGATCCAGACCTCCTGTTTCGAAATAAAAAATTTGATAAGTAATGATACTTCATCGGGGCAAGCAGCGTCAATACTTTGTTTTTCCAACTTTCCCCTCACTTTAGTGGGACGGGATGTGCGGTGTGAACGAAATTATGAAAGTGCGGCAACTTTTTCTTGCATGAAGAAAACGGCTGTGCTATATTTAGCCTGAACCCTCCCTTGCCGGAGACGGCAGGGAGGGCATTATGCTTATGTGCTGCGTTGTGAAAAAATTTTGCGGACAAAAAAGAAAACGGGACGTGAACGCCTGTCACGGCGTTTGCGTCCCGTTTTGCATCACTTGATCGTGGCGCTGTCGTTCAGCACGCTCGTGCTGTAAAGAAACAGCACGTCCTGCGCGGTAAAGTCGATGAATTTTCCGAGCATTGAGGGGGAGAGGTAGCGGATGTCGGCAAGCGTAATCTCGCTGTACCCCTCCGCAAGCAGCGGAAGCAAACTCGCGGCAAACGAATCGCGGAAGACAAGGAGCTTTCGCTCCACCTGCGCGTTCGGGTTCTCAATGCGCAGCAGCGACTTGGGTCCCGAGAGGAAAATTTCATACGGGTCGCTGCCGTCTGCCTTTTCGAGTGTGTAGACAGGGAGATAGGCGCCGCTTTCATAGTCGTACACGCGACAGCTACCAATGATATCGTTTGTGAGGTAGGCGAGCCTGTCGGGCTCCATTGGCAGTGCCGACTGCCCGCGATACACACCGTAAAACGGCGTATCGAGCGTGACCTCGGTAAAGTCCACGGTGAGTGAGACGCCCATCGCATCTGCCAGCGCCTTGGCCGTGGGGGCAAGCATTTCCTGCCGCCAGTGGAGATCGGTGCGGTAATAGGATGAGAGCGACAGCGTGCCCGTCAGGTCGATATAGTCCGCAAAATCGACCTTTTGGCGCATGAGCGCAAAAAACTTCTCGTAATCCATCGCGGGATAGCCGTTTTCGGCGGCCAAAAAGTAATTCTTGTCGGGGATGACGGAGAGGTAGACGTTTACGCCCGTATCTTTGAGATACGTTTCGTACACGTAGCGGAAGCGGTCGACCGCGTGGTCGAGCGAATCCTCGTGGATCGTGTCGTCGAGCTTCGCGGCGTAGCCGTCCGCGACGTAGATGCCGTTGTTGTCTTTCTCGCCAAATAAATCGCGGACGGACAGGGCCTTGAGCGTGCGGAGCTCGTCGCGCAGCGGGAACTGGTCGAGCGTGTAGCTTTCAAAATTCGACTGGAAGCGTCCGGAGAGTACTTCTTCCACGTTCAGCGTTGGGAACTGCTTGAGCGGGCGGCGCTCGCTTTCCGACACGGCGTCGTCGCTCTTGCAAATGCTCCACAGCGCGAACATAAGCACGAACGCTGCCGCGATGCCGAGGGTGAGGGCGTCTTTGATTTTTCGATTCATGCGATGCCCTCCTTAAAAGCGGAAGTAGAGGAACGGGTTGAACGACCCGTCCACTAAAAATGCCGTGCCGAGCAGCAGGGGAATGAGCACGCAGAGCGGCTCAAGCACGTCGAGTGCTGTCGCTGCGGCCTTGGATTTGCGCAGCTTTGCGACGATCATCTTCGGCAGCGGTGTTGCGCAGAGGATACCGAGCACGAGCAGCGGGCCGTAGCTTTTAAGGTAGTAGACCGCCTGCGCACTTGATAGCGGCAATCTGCCCGCTCCGAGCATCGCGCCGATGCGCGAAAACGCTTGGGCGGCGGTGTCCGCATCGAAGAGCACAAAACCGAGCGTGACGAAAAAGAGCGTGTACACATGGCCGAGCACGCGGTGCTTTTCGAGCACCGGCAGCAGCGCCAGCTTTTCAAGAAGCAGCAGGACCGCGAACCACAGTCCCCACAGCACGAACGTCCACGCCGCCCCGTGCCACAGGCCCGTTGCAAGCCAGACGATCAGAATGTTCAACAGCTGACGCGCCTTGCCCTTCCGGCTGCCGCCGAGAGGGATATAGAGGTAGTCGCGGAACCATGAGCCAAGCGACATGTGCCACCTGCGCCAGAACTCCGTGATGCTCGCTGAAATATAGGGGTAGTTGAAGTTTTCAGGGAAGTGGAAGCCCAGCATCCGCCCGAGGCCGATGGCCATATCGCTGTAGCCCGAAAAGTCGAAATAGACTTGGAGCAGAAACGCGAGCGCGTAGAGCCAGACGAAGAGGACGCTCGCGTCCTGCGTCGACTTGTAGGCGCTCGCGAGCGCGCCGAACTGGTTGGCGAGCAGAATTTTCTTGGCAAAGCCGACCGTAAAGCGGCGCACGCCCTCCGCCGCGGCGGAGACGCTGTGCGTGCGGCTTTTGAGCTCTGCGGCAACGTCGGAATACCGCACGATCGGCCCCGCGATGAGTTGGGGGAAGAGCGAAACATAGGCGGCGAGGTCGATGAAATTCCTCTGCGCCGCCGTTTCGCCGCGGTAGACGTCGATGACGTAGCTCAATACCTGAAAGGTGTAGAAGCTGATGCCGATGGGCAGGCTCAGCTTCAAAAGCGGCAGGGAAAGCCCCGTGACGGCGTTGACGCTGGAGAGAAAAAAGTCCGCGTACTTAAAATAGCCGAGAAGCCCAAGGCTCACAAGGATCGAAAGCGTCAGAAAGACCTTCGACGCCTTTTGCCCGCGGTGCTTTTCAATCAGCAGGCCGAAACCATAGCCCTGCACGATGGAGACGAGCATGAGCAGCATATATTTCGGCTCGCCCCAGGCATAGAAAAAGAGGCTTGCGAGCAGCAGCACCGCGTTTTTCAGCTGCCGCGGCGCTGCAAAGTAGATCAGCAGCGCCGCAGGCAGAAAGTAAAAGAGAAAGGGAACGCTGGAAAAGAGCATGAACTTCTCCGCCTTTCAGAAGATCAAATCAGGCGATGGCCTCGTCGCAGACGACGGCAGCATCGGTAAAGGTCTCGGTGACTTTTTCGCTGAACTGGTCGACAAGGTCCTCCGCGCCGTAGCAGGAGATGACATAGTCGCCGAGCGTCAGGATGACAAGCTTGTCGGGGAAGCCGCACATCCACTGGCGGTTCATGATGTTGTCCTTGAGGTCGGAGACGACACTGTCAACGTCGGAAGAGCTCGCAACATGGAACGCGCCCGCGGTGAAGGTGTTGGCGTTCATCATGTGGGTGAGGGACGCGGCGTCGGAGAGCTTGCCTGCGTCCGCGGCGGGGAAGGAGAGAGAGTAGTCAAGTGCGTCTCCGTCTTCGACGGAGAAGTTACCGGGCGCGTCCTCGGTCATATTCGCCTCATCATAGTCGCCGCCGGCAGCAGGGAACTTGTCGTCGTCGCTGTAGTTGGCCCATACGGCGTTCAGCAGCTCGAGAGCGCTCGCGGGCTGGCTGTTATTGCCGCTATTGTCATCCGCCTTGCTGCCGCAGGCGGCGAGGGAGAGGGTCATCGCTGCGGCCAGCAGCAGGGTGAGAAACTTTTTCATGGGAATTTACCTCCAAAATGTTGTGTGCTGTCAATAGTAATGTGGAATGGGATGCTTACGCCCGCGCGGCGGCCCAATAGCCGTTGGCCTCGTCGTAGCGCAGCGTGACGGCGGGCGCGCCGTCAAGAGAGAGCGTGTAAACCGTACCCGTGTCCGGCTCTTCGATGGTCCAGCAAAGCTGCACCTTGCCGGAGACGGTGTAGGAGGTGAACTCCTCCTGCAGCGAGTAAAGAGGCTGGGTCAGCACGCCATCCGACACCGTAACGGTCACGGCCTCGCCCGATTTGCTCTCGATGGTGAGCATCGGACTGAGCGGGCCGCTCAGACTGCCGCGCGCGTCGAGCGCCATCGCTGCGGGCTGACTGATGGGAATGGGGATTGAGGAGAGCGCTGCGCCTTCGACCTTGATCTCAGCCGGTAAGGTGTCGCGCGTCATCGCCAGGGCGGCGGCCAGCACGAGCACAAGGCACGCCGCAGCGGCAAGAAAACGCGGGAGGGCGTACCGTTTGCGCGGCTTGTAGGCGTAGGCGTCCGCGATGAGCTCATCGTCGAGCTCGCCTATGGCGCGGGTCAGAACTTCATGCTTCACAGTATCCCTCCTTGATGAGATGCTCCTTGAGCTTTCTGCGCGTGCGCAGGAGCGTGGTTTTGATGCGGCTCTCGCCGCAGTGAAAGCGCGCGGCCAGCGCTTCGACCGGTTCGCAGTAGAAATAGCGCAGGATGAACATGCTGCGCACCTCTTCGCTCTGCGTGCGCAGAAACGCGCTGATGCTGCGGCCGAGCTCTGCTGCCGTGGCCTCGTCGTCGGGCGAGGACAGGGCGGGTGCGCAGTCGTCCAGCTCGTCGAGCGAGAGCGCGAAGGCGTCGCCCTGACGCTTCTGCGCCGACCTCGCCTTATAGCGGTTCAGCGCCAGATTGCGCGCGATCTTGCCGAGAAAGGCAGACAGGATCGCAGGCCTTTGCGGCGGCATTGCCTGCCAGGCGTGTAAGTACGTGTCGTTGACGTTTTCCTCACTGTCGGCGCGGTCGGATAAAATGTTTTGCGAAATTTTCATGCAATAGCTTTCGTATTTGGCGGCGGTGGCTTCGATGGCGTGCTCGTCCCGCTGCCAGTAGAGGTCGACGATCTCATGGTCGTCCATAGGTTCGCTCCTTTCTGTTGTCTGCCATCATGGGGAAAAGACAACTTTTTTGCCGTTTGCGTTACACAAAAGAGAAAATATTTTTGAAAGTATACCACATTCGCCCGTTTCGTAAAAGGGCGGCATGCTATTTTTGACAAAACGGGAACTTTTTTCCATCCGCGCCGTCTAATATAACAAATCCCGAAACGGAGGTACATCCGACATGAAACGATTCTTAACGCTGCTGCTCGCCGCGGCGATGGTCCTGTCCTTCGCCGCCTGCGGAGACAACGGAACGACGATCCAAAATGAAAATGAGGAGGACAATGTGAAAAAAGACCCCATTGCCGCGCAGTATTTGCAGGACCTCGCCGTGAAGACGGCGGACTATCCCGTGCTGCCCGCCATGCCGAACGAGAGTGAGCTTGACGAGGCATTCAGCACCATCGACTATGACAAGATGGGCGCGGACGCCTACGAAAAGGCGCAGGAGAAGATCTGGGAGGACTGGGACGCGCGCAGCAATGCCTATTACGATGCGCTCAAGGCGCTGCGCAGCAAGGGCACGAGCTACCCCGCGGCATTCCTGCACTTCACACAGGAGACGGGCACGCTGCTTTCGGCGGAGGAGAACACCGTTCTCTCGCCCGCAAACCTGTATCTTGCCTTTGCGATGCTCAGCGAGACGACGGACGGCGACAGCCGCGCGCAGCTCTTGTCGCTTTTAGGCCTTGAAAATACCGATGCGTCGCGCGCTGCGGGCAACTATGTCTGGCGCAATCTCTACGGCGAGACCTCGACGGGAAAGACGCTGCTCGGCAGCTCTGTGTGGCTGAATGAGAACGTCCCCTATAATGAAGAGACGTTGCAGGTGCTCGCCGAGCAGTACCTTGCTTCGACGTTCTCCGCCCCGATGGGAGATGAGAAGACGGACAAGGCCATCGGCGAATGGATCAATGAGAACACGGGCAATCTCTTGCAGGACGCGGCGGGCGAGATCCAGACGAAGCCCGAGACCGTGATGCTCCTTTTGACGACGCTCTATTTTAAGGACCAGTGGCGCGACGAATTCTGGGAGAATGCGACGAAGAAGGACGCTTTCACCGCGGCAAGCGGCGAGAAGCAGACCGCCCAGTTCATGCACCGCACGGACGACCGCGCCGCGTACTATCGCGGCGAGAACTACACCGTGGCGGAGCTCAGCTTCCGCGGCGGGCAGTCGATGCGCTTTTTGCTGCCGGATGAGGGGACGACGCTCGAGAGCCTGCTCGCCAATGGTGAGGTCGTGGGCGGACTGATGGCCTACGACATGGACGCTGCGCTGCCGAGTGCGGAGATCCACTGGAGCGTGCCGAAGTTTGACGTGGACTCCAACCTTGAGCTGACTGACGCGCTCAAGGCGCTGGGTGTCACCGACGTGTTCGACTTCGATAAGGCGGACTTCTCGCCCCTCGTCGACAAAGAAAAGTTTGACGAGAGCGTCGCCGTGACGCAGGTGCAGCACGCTGCGCGCGTCAAGGTGGACGAAAAGGGCTGCGAGGCTGCGGCGTTCACGGCCATCACGGCGGATGCCACCGCCGCCATGCCCGAAGAGCTTCCAGTGGTGGAGATGAATCTGAACCGGCCGTTTGCCTTTATGATCACCGGCGTGGACGGTCTGCCGCTCTTCCTTGGCAGTGTCAATACACTGAAATGATTGTTCCCTGCGTGCCGCAGGGTGCGCGGGGCAAAGGGGGCCTTCTCTCACGTGAGAGAAGGCCCCCTTTTGATCCCCCAAGAGAACGGCAGGGGCGTTTCGATCTCGCCCCTGCACCCCTAACGACCAAAAGGGAGGGGCCTCGCCCCTCCTTTTTGGATTATCCACCCCGCTGTTGCTTCTGACGGCGCGGCATTGCTGCGCTCGCCGCTTAGGGGTACTGCTTTTTTAGCCTTTTGCTGGGTCGGCACTGCTGTAGTCATTGCTGATGAGCTCATCGGAAATGATGTCGTGTGAAATGACTTGGTCTTCTGCGTCCAACAGGGCTTTTTTCAGGACTTCACGGGCAAGAATGCCTTTACCTTCGTCGTAAAGGTCGATGGCTTCGCTCATACTGCGTACCATCAAGTGGTATAGCGTTTTATAAGTCGTCATCTTATCACCTCTACACAATTATAGGTCAATATCACCCTATTATCAATAGGCCAATTTGCCATAATTTTGTTGGGGTGATTAGATGACTCGTATGAAAGAACTGCGCAAAAAGAAAGGCTTCTCACAGGTTAGAATGCAGATGCTGACGGGAATTGACCAGAGCGATTATTCAAAAATCGAGACCGGCAAACGAAATATGAGCTTTGAACAGTGCCGCCGCATCGCCCTTGCCTTGGAAACCAGCATGGACTACCTCGCCGGCCTGACCCTGTCTCTTATACACATCTGACGCTGCCGACGAATAGAGAGGTGTAGAT
>OJQH01000253.1_pt1 | contig 31622 bp, 19 predicted proteins | sample 1601421 | NCBI WGS metagenome assembly OJQH01 (sample SAMN03922503, study PRJEB24848) | human gut metagenome | isolation source: stool sample | host: Homo sapiens | place: Germany | collected 2011-11 | reverse complement strand
TTTTCGTGAGAGCAAGAATCGTCCCGTGGCCACAAATTTTCAATTCTTGAAAATTTCCTGCCCCTTTGGGACTGCTTCTTGTTGGGGCGTGCCTGCCCCAAACCCTGCCAGATAAAAGCAAAGGGGCATTATCTGCCCCGATGCTTTTCCTTTCGCTTCTGCTGTTTCAGTTCAAATTGACGCTGCTTTTCTGCTTCGCGTTGTTTACGGCTAAGTGCTTTTCGCACCAGCTTGTTTTCTTCTCGCTGCATTTGCAACGCCTGCTGTGATTTTGTGCCGATTCCTGTGGCAGCTGTTTCCTTTCGGATTTGCCGTTGCAATCGCTTTGGATTCACAGACTCTTTCTTTACAACTGTCTCAACAGATGGACTGAAGCGCAGCCGACTGTAATTCTTGAGCAGATACTCCCAGATTTCATAGTCCTTTGGTTCTGCACCAAACACGACTTTACACACTGAAAGCTTTCTTCTCTCAATACGTTCAAATACTCCGATCCAGAATGGAGCCTCAAAAAACACAGTCAGCTTTGTAGAATCAATGTCCATAACGAAACCCTCCTGAAATAAATCCTTACAGGAATGGACAACCCGGAGGGGAAGGTTACTTACCTACACCGTGCGGTGCAGACGGCTGGGCTACCTACCAGCTCTGGCATCTCTCAGGAAGAAATGCGTTGCGTTTTTATCCTGCTTTTATTATATAAAGCACATCCCTGTGCATTATATCTACCTTAATTGGTTTTCCAAGTGAAGTATACCACACTCGTGGTCAAATGACCACCCATATATACGAGAATTTGGCCGTTTTACTGCGTACGTGCGTACCAACCTTCCGTACGCACGTACGCAGCAATTCGCCCGAAACGCCCCCTATATAACCGTTTCCCCTCGGAGAGCCCACTACACTTTGCAGGCCGCAGGGCTGAAAGTGTCATAGTGGGTTATTACACTTCCGCAGAAGTGCATTTCCCTCGCCGCAGACAGCCCGGTGCACCTTTGTGAGAGCTTTCTGTCCGGCGAATCCACATCGCCCACAGGCGATGTGAGCAGGGATTCCAAAGGGGCGCAGCACCCTTGGCACACGACTTTGGTACAAAGTCTAGTGTGTTACACCTTTCCAGAGATGTACACGTTCCTGAAATGCAAAAAGCCCCATACCCAACACCTTGACGGTGCGGACATGGGACTTGATGATTCCTCGGCCTAGCCGGGTACTCGTAACCAATCCTGACAGGCAGTTGCCGTGTCATTTCTCGAAAACTGTTTTACGAATACCCAGCAAGTGGGAACTTCCTGTTTTTTGTTGTTTGCATGATGAACCTGTTCCGCCTGCCATAGGCAAGCTCGCGTTTGCGAAGCGCAGCGCAGCAATGAAAGCCCCAGTGGGGCTTTTGAGCGACCGAACGGTCTTGCGCAGCAAGATGGAGGGGCCTCGCCCCGACAAGTGACCGCTGGCCTTCCTCGCTGTTCCAGCAGGCAGGGATGGCTGGGTAGAATGCCCGTGCCAGACGGTCGATGACTTCATCGGGATAATGGGAAGTGTTTGTGGACTTTTTCTTTTTGTTCAAACGCACGCTCCTTTGGACATCGGTAAACAGCATATCTATGAAAAGGTCTTCTACGCTGATGTCCAGACCCTTGCAGATACGTTCCAGCGTGTTCAAGGTTGGATTCTGAACGCCGCGCTCAATATGCCCAACGTATGCGGCATTCATGTCACAACGTAAAGCAAAAAGCTCTAGGCTTAACCCCTCTTCTTTGCGTATTTTTCGGATCCGTTCTCCAACAAGGGATGCTAGTTCGGCTGGTTCAGATTCAGGCTGATCTTTCGCTTTTTTCACAGAGAACACCTCATTTGCGGGCAATCATCAGATGCCACGGAACGTAAAGGTGAACTCCACAGGCTTGGTTACATCAGGAATATACTCCGGGTGGACATTGGCGCCCCAGCTGTCATCACCGCCGACGCCCATCTGCTCGCCGATGGCACGAATCACCGTGTAATGGACCGGGGGCAGCTCGTAGGGATGCTTGGCACTCTCCATTTCATGGGGAGTGTAGGGCAGCGCAGAGAAGAACATGGGCTTTGCGGCATCTGCGGTAAACAGCAGCCCGCGACCCTTGCGGTCCATTACCTTTGCCCAGCGCACAGCGGTCTTTGCACCGCACTCCTGCGGCACAAGGTACTGTGCCATGTTGTCTGCGACCTTGTTCTGGTAAATGCCCAGCTTTGCACCATGCTGACGATCCCAGTAGGTCTCCGCAGGGCCGTTTCCGTACCACTCCACCGTGTCGTAGTCAGCGTCGATCTTGAACAGTACGCCGAACTCCGGCATTGCTGCAAGTCCTTCCACCGGGTCATAGTGCAGGGTGGTCTGGATGCGGCCATCACCGAACACACGGTACTGCAGGCTGCACTCTGCTGCGGGGCTGGTCTGGAGGTTATAGAGATAGGTCACGACCACGCTGTCGGCTTCCACCTCGCAGGTGGGGTTCTGGAGGATGGTGCCGCCATGAACAGACGGGATCTCCTTGCCGATGCCCTTGGCGGTAGCGTACAGACTTGCCAGCTTCCACTGACCGCGAACGCCGCCCATGTTGTTGCCGCAGTCGTTGTCGGTGGGAGCGCGCCAGAAGTTGGGACGGGGAATCTCCTGAATCATCTCCTTGCCGGCATAGCGGTAGGAAGTCAGACCGCCGTTCAGATCGGAGAACAAAACATCGAAATTCTCACCCCGGACACCGATGTTGTGTGTACCGTGCGTAACGGTAAACGGCGTGACCTTCTTGCTGGGAATGGAACGGACCACAGCGATCACACCCTGTCCAAAGGCGACTTCATGACCCTTCTTTGCCCAGCTGGTGTCCTCCTTCAAACGGAAGCTGATGGTCACTGCATATTCACCGGGGAGCGCAGGAACCATAAACGGCAGCGGGAAGCTGGAACGCTCTTCGGGAGCAACATCAATATTGGTCAGTTCCTGCTGCTGATACAGCTTTCCATCGCGATGCAGCAGTGCAACGCAGTCGAAAGCATCCGTAGAGGTGAACAGGTTCTTGTTCCAGACTTCGAAGCCAGAGTTGTCGATGGAAACGGCGATGTTCTGATAGCAGAACTTGACCTCCTGCATCTTGGGAGAAGGAGCACGGTCACCACCGTAGGCAATGCCGTTTCCGCTGAAATTATAGTCGGTAGGACGCTCACCGAAGTCGCCGCCGTAGGCTTGGAACCACTTGCCGTAGCGGTCTTTTTTCCAGATGGACTGGTCGATGTAATCCCAGATGAAGCCGCCCTGATAGCCGCAGTCCTTCTGGTCAGCAAGTTCCGTGTACTTGTGCAAAGCACCGTTGGAGTTGCCCATAGCATGAGAATATTCGCACTCGATATAAGGCCGCTTATCGCCCTGTGCCAGATACTCTTTAATGTCCTTCACAGTGCTGTACATATGGCTCTCAATATCGGTGGTTTCGAGGAAGCGGGGATCATTGACCACACCTTCGTAATGCACCAGACGGGTGTCATCAAAGCGGCGGACCATCTCGGCCATCTGGAGCAGGGTCTCACCGCCAAACGATTCGTTGCCCAGAGACCAAATCAGAACAGCAGGATGGTTTTTGTCACGCTGGTAAGTGGAATTCATGCGGTCAAACAAGACAGCTTTCCACTCCGGCTTATCATTGGGCAAAACGCCCTCGATGCCGCGAATGCCCGCCTGATGGATGTCCCATGTGCCATGGGATTCCAGATTGTTCTCTGCGATCAGATACAGACCATACTCGTCGCACAGGTCGTACAGTGCATCCTGATTCTGGTAATGGCTGGTACGGATGGCATTGATGTTGTTCTGCTTCATGGTGATGATATCCCGAAGCAGTTCCTCATGGGTGTGTACGCCCACAGCACGACCCGTAATGGAGCTGAACTCATGACGGTTGGCACCCTTGAACACGATGCGCTTGCCGTTGAGCAGCATCCGATTGTTCTTCAACTCGAACTTGCGGAAACCGACTTTCTGCCCAGTCACCTCTACCAGATGGCCTGCATCGTCCAGCAGCTCGATTTCCAGTTCATACAGAGCCGGGTCCTCTGCACTCCACAGGTAGGGGTTCTCCACCGCATGGCTGAACAGAGCAGAGCCGCCCTTCAGTGCGATTTTTTCGGAGAACACTTCCAGCTCACTGCGGCGCAGGGTCAGACGGGCCGTGCCCTTTCCCTCTACCTGCAGTGCAACTTCCAGCGTGGAATGAGTAAAATCATCCCCGGCAAACAGCGTTTTGACGGATATATCTTCCAGATGCACGGTGGGGATGGCGTACAGCCACACGCTGCGGAAGATGCCGGAGAAGCGGAAGAAGTCCTGATCTTCGCACCAGCTGGAGGAAGTCCACTTGAACACCTGCACAGCAAGTTTGTTCACGCCCGGCTGGAGATAGGGAGTCAGATCGAATGCGTGTGCGGAGAAGCTGTCCTCGGTGTAACCCACATAAGACCCGTTCAGCCAAAGAGCCATGCCGCTTTCCACACCCTCGAACTCGATGTGGACGGGCTTGCCCTGCATGGATTCCGGCAGCTCGAAGTATTTTACATAGCTTGCCACCGGATTGAACCGCTGCGGGATCTCGCCCGGCTGTACTTCTTCACGGCCATCCCACGGATACTGAACATTCGCGTACTGGGGAATGTCGTAGCCCTCCATCTGGATGTGTGCCGGAACATGAATGTCATCCCAGCCGCTGCAATCGTAATCCGTCTTTTCAAAGCCGGGGATGGCACTGGTGTAGTTCTTTGCGTAGGCGAATTTCCAGATACCGTCCAGCTTCAGCGCCAAAGAAGAGGAGCCTGTCCGATATTCTTCGCGGGAAGCGTAAGTACGGAAACTTGCATGAGCATTCAGCACGTTTTCCTTGAAAAAGGTGGGGTCTTTTACTTTTGCAAAATCAAATGCAGCCATAGTATTTCCTCATTTACCTTTTATAATTTTATAATATTTCTCCAGCCTCCCCGGAGAAATCGCTGGATTCCTCCGGGGAACAGCAGATGAAGGAGAAATGATAATGGCTTGTTATCAGACTGCTGCACGCAGTTTTTCATTTGCTTCTTCGACCTTCATACGAGAGAGAATGAAGGTGATGATGGCATCCAGAGCAAACGGAATCACCAGATACATGATCTTCAGCATATTGATGCAGGAATCCGGCTGAACGGTCAGAGCGCTGTCAAAATGGCTTGCTGCCAGCAGCCAGCCGGTGATGGCAGTACCCAGACCGCCGCCCAGCTTCACACCGAGAGAAGTGCAGGAGTACATCGTGCCATCCACGCGCTTATGCTTCGTCAGCCAAGTATATTCAGAGCAAGCAGCAATCGCAGCGTTCATATCGCCCTGCCAAGGACCCTGACCAAGAGCTGCGATTGCAGTAAAGAGCAGCATCAAGGTCACATTGCCGCTGCCCATGTAACCAGCTACAGCAACCAGTGCACGAGAAATCGTTGCCAGAGTATAGCTCATTACATTCAGCTTATACATTCCATTCCACTTTGCAACCAAGGTCGGGGTGAACACCAGTGCGATGATCAGAGGAATGTTGATTGCCCAAGAGAATACACCGAACAGATTCTGGTTGCCAAGGATGTAGGTTGCATAGTAGGTGCCCATGCTGATCATGGCACCGTAGATCTGCTGCAAAATGTAGGTGACGCAAATCATCATATAATATTTGTTACCAGCAAGCAGCTTTGCAGCCTGAACTAGATTGTACTTTTCGTCCTGCTCGATTTCCTTTTTGTCGGTGGTATCCACCAATTCGCCTTCCGGCAGTTCCTTCACGGAGAAAACGGAGAGGGTGTTGACAAGCAGACCGATGATGGCGTAGATGATTGCAACAGTGCGCCAACCGGCAGCACCACCGCCCAATGCCGTAACAGCACCCAGCGTGATGGACTGGATGAGCAGGCTGGTGGCAAAGGCGAACATGAAACGCCAAGAACCCATCTCGACCTGTTCGGCACTGTTCTTCGTGACGAGAGCAGTCAGTGCAGAGTAAGCAATGTTGTTGGCAGTGTAGAATACAGCGTTCAGCAGAGTATATGCGATCAGGAACCATGCGTACTGTGCAAACTGTCCCAGATTGGTCGGAATGGCGAAAATTGCCACCAGCGTAATGGCACAGCCAATGTAGCCGTACAGCATCCAAGGACGGGCTTTGCCCATCTTAGAATGCGTTTTGTCAATCAAAGAACCAAAGAAAATGTCCGTCACACCGTCCAGCAGTTTGGAAACTGCAATCAGAGTGCCGACAATACCGGGGTTCAGGCCAACGGTGTTGGTCAGATAGATCATGACGAAGGAGGACAGGAATGCATACACCACGTTGCCTGCAATATCGCCTGAACCATAGCCGACTTTATTATACCACTTTAGATAACGTTTCTCAGTCATTGTGCTTTCTCCCATCTTGCTTGTTTTGTGTGGGCGCGACCAATCTGCTGCGCACTTCAGACTGGAATCCTCATTACGCAAGTTGCCCAAATATCTTGCGTTTCGTCTGAAAATATTATAGAATCTAATGGAACGAAAAGATATAGACAAGATGGAACAAAATATGCACAAAATCAAAGAGTTTGTAATTTTTTGATAGAACATTTTCCAAATCACTGTAAAGTCTCTGAAGATGAGGAGGACGCAGGGATGTATTTCAACTCAGGATATTTGAACAACTCCCGTTTGGATTTCAAAGACAACTCAAAGCCGCTGGTCGTAGGCAGTTGCGGCACTTATCGCTTGAAAAAACGCCCTAAGCTACCTACTTTTTGGGCAAAGGGTCGCAGAGACTATCAAATCCTCTATGTGGCATCTGGTAAAGCACACTTCTGGTTCGATGGTGTTGAGGAAGTGGTGACTTCTGGACACATGGTGCTTTATCAGCCGAAAGAAATCCAGAAGTATGTCTATTATGTAGAAGATCATCCAGAGGTGTTCTGGATTCACTTTACAGGATATGATGTCAAAAACATCCTGAACTACCACGGAATACCCTTGGACAAGCACGTTTTTTACAGCGGCACACTGCCGGATTACAAAATGCTGTTCCGAAAGATCATCCGGGAACTGCAACAATGTGAATATGGCTATGAAGACTATATTGCTTCTCTCTTCAACATCATTCTGCTTTTAGTAAGCAGGCAACAGCAGGAAAGCGAGAAAACAACTACAAGCATCCCCGAAGAAATCGAAGCCGCCGTTGCCTACTTTAACGAGAATTATAATACAAAGGTCAGTGTGGACGATTACGCAGAATCGCTGCATATCAGTACGAACTGGTTTATCCGTAATTTTAAGCTGTACATGAAAATAAGCCCTGCACAATACATCCTGTCCCTTCGGATGGTAAATGCACAAAGCTTATTGGAGAACACCGAATACAATATTGGAGAAATTGCAGAGATCGTAGGGTATGATAACCCACTCTATTTTAGCCGGGTATTCAAGAAAGAGTATGGTGTCAGTCCGGCACAGTACCGAAAGAATCTGGAAGAATCTACTGAAAAATGAGAAAGATACCTTATAAATAAGGAGAGTAGAACCATGCCGATAAAAAATGCGATCCACAGCCAACAAGTCTACGACCCCACGGATGATTCCATCATGGCAGAGCAGGAACTTTGCATGGAGCGGCTGTAATCGTGATGTGCGTGAGGCTTTCCTCTGTATAGGATTTGAAGAGTCAGGAAGACCGATATGGCATCTTTTCCAGACCGATTTCACAGAGATAATGCTGCTCTTCTGAGATGTGTTTCTTCTTTTTCATACATTCCCTCGCTTGTATAATGCCGGGCAGATGTTCTTCGGCGGGGCTTCTTCCAAGAAAAATCACTCGTGAAGATTGAAACGGGAGTTTTACGGTACGCAGTGCCAGCAAGCAATGTTTTCGTCTATACAAAAACACTTTTTGCGTTGCAAAATGCTTGTTGGGAAAGTGCCCCAAACCCCTTTGTTCTGCATTTTTCAATGCAGGCTGCGCGTCCCGGCGGGACACTTTTTATCCGATGATACGTTCAGGGTCATTGAGAACTTGCATAAGGTGCGATGCAGCTTCTGCCAGAGAAGCATACTTCATCTGTTTATTACAAGTGACCTCTACGAGTATACCTTCCAGATTCTTCAAAGAATCGATTACCGGTCTATGAGTCGAGGCTCAACTCAGCCGCTGATCACTCAAGGCGATATGAGTAAAGTATCAATTTTATTACCGGATAAAAAGACTCTTTTAAATTTTGAGTCTATTGTCGGGCAACTCATGGAACAGTATCAGGCAAATTTACTTGAAAACGATAAACTTTCTGAATTGAGGGATACCCTTTTAGCGCAAACTATAAGATGATCCTGAAAAAGAACGGTGTCCACCTGATCTCCGTCATGGAACCCATTGCCGAGGGCTCACAGGGCATTCTGGTGGAAACCCTTCTGGAAGGCATGGCAGAATACTATTCCGCAGAGTTGTCCGAAAAGGTGATCCGTGGTCAAACTGAGAACGCCTTGAAGGGTAAGTGCACTGGCGGTACGGGAACCATTGGCTATAAAATCGACGATGCCAAGTTCTATCATCTTGACCCGTTGACTGCTCCGCTGGTGCTGGAAGCCTTTCAGCGGTATGACAACGGTGATAAGATGGTGGAAATCGTAAGCTTCCTCAACGATAAGGGCGTCCGCAATATGCTGGGCGGCAAAATGACCCACAGTAGTGTGAACACCATGTTGAAGAACCGCCGGTACATTGGAGAATTGTCTTTCCGGGACATCGTTGTGCCAGATGCAATTCCGGTTATTGTTCCGAAAGACCTGTTTGACCGGGTGCAGAAGCGTCTGGATAAGAATAAGCGTGCCCCTGCCTGTGGCAAGGCAGACGAGGAATATCTGCTGACCACCAAGCTGCTCTGCGGCAAGTGTGGTGCGCTGATGTTCGGCGAAAGCGGAACCAGTGCCACCGGACGCACCTACTATTATTATAAATGCGCCAACGTCAAGCGCCGCAAGGGCTGCAATAAAAAGACCGTGCAGAAGGACTGGCTGGAAGATCTGGTCGTCCGGGAGACCATGAAGCTGATTCAGGACGATGCGGTGATCGACAAAATCGTTCAACTGGTTATGGATGTCCAGAATCAGGAAAACACCACGATTCCGCTGCTGGAAAAGCAACTGCGAGAGGTTAACAAAAAGCTGGACAACCTGATGAAGGCTATCGAGGACGGCTTGTACACCCGGACAACGAAAGAGCGTCTGGAAGAGCTGGAAATCCAGAAAGATGAACTGACTGCAAAAATCGCAGATGAAAAATTGAAGAATCCCAGCTTCAATGAGGGTTTCATCCGATTCTGGCTGATGAAATTTAGAAAGTTCGATATTTCGCAGAAAAAACAGAGAAAAGCGCTGATCGAAATTTTTGTAAATGCCATTTTTCTGTACGATGACCGGATGCTGATTACGTTCAACTACAAGGATGGCACCCAAACTGTCCGGTTTGAGGACACTTTGACCGCTAACTCAGCGGAGGAAAAAAGTTCGGATTTGTCCAGCTCTGCTGGACCAGAGCTCTTCAGTCGAGAGACTGAAGAGCTTTTTGTTATATCTGGAACTTTTGTAAACAACAGAGCCGCAGTCTTTTGGGAGACTGCGGCTCTGTTGTTTACTGCTTTATTTGCCCTCTGCGCGGAGTTTCGCGTCCTTTTCCAGCAAGGGCTTAAGGTATTGGCCGGTAAAGCTGCCCGGCACCTCGGCCACCTGCTCCGGCGTACCCTCGGCGACGATGAGGCCGCCGGCACTGCCGCCCTCGGGGCCGAGGTCGATGATGTAGTCGGCGCACTTGATGAGGTCGAGGTTGTGTTCGATGACGATGACGGTGTTGCCTGCATCCACCAGCTTCTGCAGCACCTCGATGAGGCGGTGGACATCAGCCATGTGGAGGCCGGTAGTCGGCTCGTCGAGGATATACACGGTCTTGCCTGTGCTGCGGCGGGCCAGCTCGTTGGCCAGCTTGACACGCTGCGCCTCGCCGCCCGAAAGGGTCGTGGCGCTCTGCCCCAGCGTGACATACCCCAGGCCCACGTCCAACAGCGTCTGCAGCTTGCGGGCGATTTTCGGCTGGTTGGCGAAAAAGACGACCGCCTCTTCCACGGTCATGTTCAGCACGTCAGAGATGGTCTTTTCCTTATACTTGACTTCCAGCGTTTCGCGGTTGTAGCGTGCGCCCTTGCAGACCTCGCAGGGAACGTAGACGTCCGGCAGGAAGTGCATCTCGATTTGGAGGATGCCGTTGCCCTCGCAGGCCTCGCAGCGGCCGCCCCGGACGTTGAAGCTGAACCGTCCCGGGCCGTAGCCCCGCATTTTAGCGTCCTGCGTCTGGGAAAAGACCGTGCGGATGTCGTTGAACACGCCGGTATAGGTGGCGGGGTTGGAGCGGGGCGTGCGGCCGATGGGCTGCTGGTCGATGCCAATGACCTTATCCACGAACTCGAGGCCCTCTACCCCATCGCACTTGCCAGCGCGGGAGCGGGCGCCGTTCAGCTCACAGGCGAGAGTCTTATACAAGATCTCATTGATGAGGCTCGACTTGCCCGAGCCGGAGATGCCCGTCACGCAGACGAACTCGCCCAGCGGAAATTTTACATCGATGTTGCGCAGATTGTTTTCACGCGCACCCTTCACCGTGAGGAAATTGCCGTTGCCAGGGCGGCGGGTCTGCGGCACCTCGATGCGCTTGCGGCCCGACAGATAGTCGCCGGTGATGCTGCGCTTGGCCTTGCAGATGTCCTTGACGGAGCCTGCGGCCACGATCTCGCCGCCGTGGACGCCCGCGCCCGGGCCGACGTCCACGATATAATCGGCGCTGCGCATGGTATCCTCGTCGTGCTCGACCACGATGACCGTATTGCCGAGGTCGCGGAGATTTTTCAGCGTTGCGATGAGTTTATCGTTATCGCGCTGGTGCAGGCCGATGGACGGCTCATCCAGCACGTACAGTACACCCGACAGCGCGCTTCCGATTTGGGTGGTCAGACGGATGCGCTGGCTCTCGCCGCCGGACAGGGTGCCTGCCGACCGGGCCAGTGTGAGGTAATCGAGGCCCACGCTCTGCAAAAACTGCAGGCGGTTCTTGATCTCCTTCATGATCTGGCCGCCGATCTGCTTCTGCTTTTCGGTCAGGTTCGGCTCATTGTCAGCGATGAATTTCAGCTCGTCCCGAATCGACATTTCGCAGAAATCGCTGATGTTTTTGCCGCCGATGGTCACAGCCAGCACCACCGGTTTCAGGCGCTTACCATGGCAGTCGGGACACTCGACGCCCGACATGAAGCTGCCGATCTCCTCCTTCATCCACTCGCTGTTCGTCTCGCGGAAGCGGCGCTCGAGGTTCTCGACGATGCCCTCAAAGGTATTATAATAGACGCCGCTGCCGAACTCATTCGTGCGGTGCATCTCGATTTTTTCTTCGTTGGTGCCGTAGAGCAGGGCGTTGACGGCCTCAGTGCTCATCTCTTTGATGGGCGTATCCAGCGTAAAGCCGTACTTTTTGCCCAGACCCAGATAATACATCTCGGCTACAGAGCCTTCGGCGTAGTACCAGCCGCTGGCTTTGATGGCGCCTTCCCGAATCGAGAGGTCCCGGTTGGGCAGAATGCGCTCTTCGTCCACCCGCATGAAGGTGCCGAGGCCGGTACACTTCTCGCAGGCACCCAGAGGGTTATTGAAGGAGAAGAGCCGGGGTGACAAATCGCTGATGGAAATGCCGTGCTCAGGGCAGGCGAAATTCTGGCTGAATGTCATACATTCGCCACCGATGACATCCACCTCAGCCACGCCGCCGGTGAGAGCAAGCGCCGTTTCCAGCGAGTCAGCCAGACGACCGCGGATGCCCTTGCGCATGGCAAGACGGTCAACGACGATCTCCACGGTGTGCTTGATGTTCTTTTCCAGCGCGATTTCCTCGTCGAGGTCGTACATGTTACCGTCGATTTTTACGCGGGCGTAACCGGCGCGGCGAGCGGCGTCCAGCTCTTTCTGCTGGGTGCCTTTGCGCTGACGGACGACAGGCGCGAGGACCTGGAACTTCGTTCCCTCTTCCAGCTTGAGCACAGCGTCCACCATCTCATCCACGCTCTGCTGGCTGATGACCCGCCCACACACCGGGCAGTGCGGCACGCCCACGCGGGCGTACAAAAGGCGCAGATAATCGTAAATTTCCGTCACGGTACCCACGGTGGAGCGGGGGTTGTGGCTGGTGGTCTTCTGGTCGATGGAAATGGCCGGAGACAGGCCGGTGATCTCGTCCACATCGGGCTTGTCCATCCGGCCAAGGAACATCCGGGCGTAGCTGGACAGGCTCTCGACATAGCGGCGCTGGCCGTCGGCGTAGATGGTGTCGAAGGCAAGGCTCGATTTGCCCGAGCCGGACAGGCCGGTCATAACGATGAATTTTTCACGCGGGAGGGTCAGATTCACGTTTTTCAGGTTGTGCTCCCGCGCACCCTTGATGACTATTTTATCGTTTGCCAAGGTACTTTCTCCCTCTTCTCTGTGTCTGTGCATGGTTCTGCTTCCGCTCCGTCTCTGCCGAGGAATCCACGGTGGGGTTCTCGCCCCGGCGCAGGCGGTCGATCTGGTCGCGCAGGAAGGCCGCATGCTCAAATTCCAGCAGCTTGGCAGCTTCCTTCATCTCCCGGGTCAGGCGGTCAATGGCGGCTTCGCGCTCGAGCTTGCCCATCCGCCGGGTGTTCATCCTGGCATTCTCAGCCTTGTCGCTGATCTCAATCGAATCCGGGATGGCCTTGACGATGGTCTTCGGGACGATGCCGTGTTCAGCGTTGTAGGCCATCTGGATGGCACGGCGGCGTTCTGTCTCGGTGATGGCGCGGTCCATGCTGTCCGTCACCTCGTCGGCGTACATGATGACCAGACCTTCGGCGTTGCGGGCGGCGCGGCCGATGGTCTGAATCAGGCTCGTCTCGCTGCGGAGGAAGCCCTCTTTGTCGGCGTCGAGGATGGCCACAAGGCTGACCTCGGGCAAGTCGAGGCCCTCACGCAGCAGGTTGATGCCCACCACCACGTCGATGGTGCCGAGGCGGAGGTCTTTGATGATCTCCATCCGCTCGAAGGTGTCCACCTCGTGGTGCATATACTTGACCTTTATCCCCTGTTCGGTAAAGTAATCCGTCAGATCTTCGGCCATTTTCTTGGTCAGCGTCGTGACCAGGACGCGCTCATGCCGCTCGATGCGAGCGTTTATCTCGCCCAGAAGGTCAGTCACCTGCCCCTCTACGGGGCGCACCGAGATGAGCGGATCCAGCAGACCAGTGGGCCGGATGACCTGCTGGGCCACCTGGGTGCTGTTCTTCCGCTCGTACTCGCCGGGGGTGGCCGAGACAAATATCATCTGGTTGAGCTTGGATTCCACTTCCTCGAACTTGAGGGGGCGGTTGTCAAAGGCCGACGGCAGGCGGAAACCGTACTCCACCAGCGTCTTTTTGCGGGCGTAGTCGCCACCGTACATGGCCCGCACCTGCGGCAGGGTGACATGGCTCTCGTCTACGAAGAGCAGGAAGTCGTCCGGGAAATAGTCAAGCAGAGTCGTGGGCATACTGCCCGCCGCACGGCCCGACAGAACGGCCGAATAGTTCTCGATGCCCTTGCAGATACCCACTTCCGTCAGCATCTCAATGTCGTAGTTCGTCCGTTGCTGGATGCGCTGGGCCTCGATGAGCTTACCTTCCGAGGTGAACTGCTTCACCTGCGCGTCGCACTCGGCGCGAATCTTTTCAATGGCGGCAGCCTTTTTGTCGGCGCTGACGATATAGTGGCTGGCCGGGAAGATGGCAACATGCTTGACCACGTTCTGCTTGGCGCCCGTGAGGGGGTTGAACTCGGTGATGCGGTCGATCTCGTCGCCGAAGAACTCCACCCGGATGGCCAGCTCGCTCATATAGGCCAGATAGATGTCCACGATGTCGCCGTGGACGCGGAACTTATTGCGGATGAAATTAACGTCATTGCGCTCATATTGCAGCGTCACCAGCTTTTCGCACAGCTCGTCCCGCTCCATCTGCATCCCGGGCCGCAGGCTGATGACCATGCTGCGATAGTCGATGGGGTCGCCCAGCGAGTAGATGCAGGACACCGACGCGACGATGATGACGTCCCGCCGCTCCGAGAGCGCCGCCGTGGCCGAGTGGCGCAGGCGGTCTATCTCGTCGTTGATAGCGCTGTCCTTTTCGATATAGGTATCGGTGCTGGGGATATAGGCCTCCGGCTGGTAGTAGTCGTAGTAGGAGACGAAATATTCCACGGCGTTGTCCGGGAAAAACGAGCGGAACTCGGTGCAGAGCTGGGCGGCCAGCGTCTTGTTGTGGGCCAGCACCAGCGTCGGGCGGTTGCACTGGGCGATGACGTTCGCCATCGTGAAGGTCTTGCCGCTGCCGGTGACGCCCAACAGGGTCTGGCAGCGGTCGCCCCGCTCTACCCCCTCTACCAGCTGTGCGATGGCCTGCGGCTGGTCACCCGTGGGGGCGTAGGACGACACCAGATGGAATTTTTCCTCTGCCACAAAAAGCCCTCCTTTTCAAAACTACGATTAGTTGTATCTCTTGCAGCCATTATACCACAATTATTTTATAATGTAAATCATTCTCTTCCATATGGGCGTAACATTGCGCCGGTCTCGAAGTCGTAGAAAGGCAGGCGGTTGGATTCCCGCATGGAGAAGTAGTCGTTTTCGGCGAGGATGATGTGGTCCCGCAGGCGTATCTTGACCAGCCCCAGCGCACGGACGATGTTCTCGGTGGCGGCGAGGTCTTCGCGGGAGGGCAGCGGCACACCGTTGGGGTGGTTGTGGCAGAGCACGACGCTTTCTGTCCCGCCCCGGAGCGCCGCCGAGATGACGTCCTTCACCTCGAGGCTCACCATCCGGCTGTTCCCCTCCTTGAGCCAGTACACGCTCTTTACCCGGCTGCGGCTGTCCAGCGAAAGGAGCAGGGCTTTCTCCTGTTTTGCCCCGGCGAAGCGGGGTTTCAGGTAAGCCGCCAGCTGCTCAGTAGTCGTCAATGCACCTTCGGTGCTGGTGCGGCTGTGCTCGTAGTACCGGCTCACCTCGGGCAGGAGATGCAGCATCCGGGCGCTGGCCGGGCCGACGCCCGGCACACGGCAGAGTTCTTCTTCACTGGCTTCCAGCACACCGGCAAAGCTGCCGAACCGCTCCAGCAGCGCGTGGGCGATGCCATTGGTATCCCGGCGGGCGTTGGTGATGTAGAGCAGATATTCCAGTGCCTCGTGGGGTGCGAGGCTTTCCAGCCCGTACTGCTCCACCCGGGCGCGCATCCGCTGCCGGTGACCCTCGTGGCTTATGTTCTGTCCTGCCATAGCTGCGCTCCTTTGTTTGTAGTCGTTTCTTTTATAGTACCCCATTTTCGGCAAAAGACAAGAGCCGACAGAAAATATTCTGCGTTGACTTCATGGGGAGAGTAGATTATTATAGGTGTATCAGATACTTTTTATATAAGGAAAACGAACATGAAACAATACACTGCCACCGCCAACGACGAGGGTGTCCGCCTCTCCCGCTTTGTCCAGAGCGTGACCCGTGACTTCCCTACCAGCCTTTTATACAAGAGCTTCCGCAACAAGCGCATCAAAGTCAACGGCAAAAAGGGTGTACCCGAAGACCGCATCAAGGCCGGCGACCTCATCGAGCTCTACATCAACGACGAATTCTTCCCGCCCGAGGGCGCAAAGCCGGCCCACAAGCCCGCCCCCAAAAAGCAGCAGAACCAGCCCAAGGTGACGGTCATCTACGAGGATGAGAACATTGCCGTCCTCTACAAGCCCACCCATCTGCTCTGCCACAGCGACCGCACCGGCGACGCAAACCTTGTGGACGCCTTCACCCAGTATCTGGCCCAGAAGGGCGAGTACGACCCCCAGGGCGAGAACCGCTTCAAGCCCGGCATCTGCAACCGCCTCGACCGCGGCACTGAGGGCCTCGTCATCGCGGCCAAGAGCTACGCCGCCCTCCGGGACATGAACGAGATCATCCGCACCGACCTGCTCAAGAAGGAATACTACACCATCACGGTGGGCATCCCCCAGAGCGGGCGCTTCACTGCATGGTGGGAGCACGACGAGAAGAACAATAAGGTGAGCATCCACGCCCACCAGTCCCAGGACGAGTGCCGCAAGCAGATCATCACCGATGTGGACGTACTGCGGACAGCTGGCCCCTTCGCCCTCTGCCGCATCGGCCTCATCACCGGCCGCACTCACCAGATACGCGCCCATCTGGCCTATCTGGGCAAGCCGGTGCTGGGCGACATCAAGTACGGCAACCGCAAGATGAATGAGCGCACCGGCACCCGGACGCAAGCCCTCTGCGCCGTCCGTATCAGCTTCCTCGACATCCCCGAGGAAAATACCCTCCACTACCTCTCCGGCAAGGTCATCAAGCTGAAAGACCCGCAGATCGTAAAGCAGTTCGATGGGCTGGACAAGAACAAGCAGGCCCCCGCCGAGGAGAAGTAAGATGGAAAAAGTCGATAGGACCCACTGGGAGCGGGCTGAATTGTTCGAGTTTTTCTCCGCTGTTTCCCACCCTTTTTACAGCGTCACCTTCCGGGTGGATGTAACAAACCTTTACCGCTATGTCAAGGAGCGGCATTTGTCGTTTTATTACGCGATGGGGTATCTCGTGACGGACGCTGTGAACAGCGTGAAGAATTTCCGCTACGCCATCCGGGACGGCGGGGTGTGGCTGCTGGATGAGCGCATTCCCAGTCTGACCGACCTGAAACCCGGCAGTGAGCAGTTTCACATCGTCACCCTGCCAAAAGTCGGTGGCATTGCGGAGTTCTGTGCCTCCGCACAGACGAGAAGCGCTGCCCAGAAGACCCTTCTTGACCAGGACGAAGAGAACGACAACCTCATCTATATCTCCTGCACACCGTGGTTTGATTTGACCGGCTGCACCAACGAGCGGGATTTTGACCGGGACGACAACATCCCCCGCATCATATGGGGCAGATATGGCGAGGAAAATGGCCGCAAGAAATTGGGAATGTCGGTGGAGGTCAATCACCGCTTCATCGACGGTCTCCATCTGGGGAAATTCTACGAGAAACTACAGGCCGACATCGACGCACTATAAGGAGGCATTCTGATGTATCCTGACCGCAAGACCCGCAGGTAAGTCTCTCCCCTCTTTTTGCATTGGAGGTACAGCACCATGCACAAGCCCCGCATCATCTTTTTCGACATCGACGGCACCCTCATCGACATGGAGAAAAAGCGTATTACTGAGCGGACACTGGACGCTCTGCGCCGCTTACAGCAAAACGGCATCCTGCTGGCCGTCGCTACCGGGCGTTCTCCGCTCATTGTGCCGAAATTCGACGGCGTGGAGTTCGATGTCTTTCTCACCTACAACGGCTCCTACTGCTACGACCGTCGCGGAGATATTTTTGCCAGCCCCATCCCGCCGCAGGATGTGCAGACGCTGATCCAAAACGCCGCAGCGCTTGGTCGTCCGGTGTCGGTTGCAGGACGGACGCAGCTGCTCTCCAACGGCACAGACGACGATCTAACGGCTTATTATGCCCTCGGCGGACGAGCGCCGGTCATTTCCGATAAGTTCGATGAAGTCTCCCAAGGTGAAGTTTTCCAGCTGCTGATGGGCTGCCGCGAAAGCGACTGGCCCGCCATTCTCAAAGGCACGAGCGGTGCAAAAATCGCCGCCTGGTGGGACAGGGCGGTGGACATCATCCCCATCTCCGGCGGAAAAGGAGCCGGTATCCGGAAAGTTCTGGCCTATTACGGCCTGACGCCCGAGGATGCAATGGCTTTCGGTGACGGCAACAACGATATAGAAATGTTTCAGGCTGTTGGTCACAGCGTCGCCATGGGCAACGCTTCTGCCGATTTGAAAGCCATCGCCAGCGAGGTCTGTCGTCCCTGTGCTGAGGATGGTATTTACCACTACTGCAAAGAAAATGGTTTGATTTAAGAAAACAAAAAGAGGCCGCTGTGTTCAACCTCTCCGTCACGGCTTCGCCGTGCCACCTCCCCTATCGAGGGGAGGCTTTGGCATGGCAGAAAGCCCAATCTCTTCGCCAGAGGCTCCCCTCGGTAGGGGGAGCTGTCGAACGAAGTGAGACTGAGAGGTTGCTTTTACAGCGGCCTCTTATTTTTTGCTATTTACTTTTCTTCTCGTTCCGCCTTTTCGGCCTCCTGCTGCCGGCGCAGTTTCTTGATGCGCTTTTTCTCGCTCTCGACGCGGGGCCAGGGCCACGAGAAGCCCTCATTCTCCTTGCACCAGCGGGTCAGCGGGTAGAACGCAAACGCCAGCCCGAACAGGTACAGCAGGACGTACAGCAGACCCGAAAGCGTTACCAACGCGTCCAGCGCACCAATGAGCGCCATGATGAAGCCAGCTTTCAGGAAAAACAGGCCGTTCTGGCGGCAGTACTCGGGGAAATTTTCGGCCTTGACGGCCTGACGGCCCTGGTCGCCCCAGACCCGTGGATTTTTCATGACCGAATAGCCGTAAAAGACCAGCATCAGGCCACAGGTGAGTTGGAATCCAAAAAACATCTGCGTCGTTCCTCGCTTTATTCTGGTTTGATAGAGTCAGAAGCGTGCTCAGTCGTCGTTGTACTCGCCCAGCAGCGGCTTCATGAAGGGCAGGAAGTCCAGCGTTGCAAAGTAGTCGCGGGGAGTCTCGGCACGGCGGATGAGGCGGTGAGAGCCGTCCTCGCAGAGCAGGACCTCGGCGCTGCGCAGCTTGCCGTTGTAGTTGTAGCCCATGGCAGAGCCGTGCGCACCGGTGTCGTGGATATACACGATGTCGCCGATGTCGATTTTGGGCAGCATACGGTCGATGGCAAACTTGTCGTTGTTCTCGCACAGACCGCCGACCACATCGTACTTGTGGTCGTGGGGTGCGTCTTCCTTGCCCAGCACGGTGATGTGGTGGTAAGCGCCGTACATGGCGGGGCGCATCAGGTTGGCCGCGCAGGCATCCAGACCGATGTATTCCTTATAGATGTGCTTCTCGTGGATGGCAGTAGCCACCAGAGCGCCGTAGGGGCCGGTGGTGAAGCGGCCCATCTCGGTGAAGATGGAGACATCGCCCATGCCGGCGGGGACCAGAATTTCTTCAAACTTCTTGCGGACGCCCTCGCCGATGGCTATGATGTCGTTCTCCGTCTGCTCGGGGCGGTACGGGATGCCGACGCCGCCGGACAGGTTGATGTAGGCGATATGCACGCCGGTGGCCTTCTGGACGCGGACAGCCAGCTGGAAGAGGATGCCTGCCAGCTCAGGATAATAGGCGTCAGAGATGGTGTTGGAGGCGAGGAAGGCGTGGATGCCAAAGTTTTTGGCACCCTTTGCAGCCAGCTTCTTGTAGCTGTCGATCATCTGCTCCTCGGTCATGCCGTACTTGGCGTCGCCGGGCTTGTCCATGACCTGGAAGCCCTCTTTGCTCTCGCCCAGCTGGAAGGTGCCGCCCGGATTGTAGCGGCAGAAGATGTTCTCCGGCACACCGGCCACGCGGTCGAGGAAGTCCACCATCGTGGCGTCATCGAGGTTGATATAAGCGCCCAGCTCGTAAGCCTTCTTCATGTCCTCCACAGGGGTCTGGTTGGAGGAGAACATGATGTCGCTGCCGCTGAAGCCGCACACTTCGCTGAGCATCAGCTCGGTCAGAGAGGAGCAGTCCACGCCGCAGCCTTCTTCCTTCAGGATCTGGAGGATGACGGGGTTCGGCAGAGCCTTGACCGCAAAATACTCGCGGAAGCCCTTGTTCCAGCTGAATGCCTTGTTGATGCGGCGGGCGTTCTCGCGAATGCCCTTCTCGTCATAGACGTGGAAGGGGGTGGGTACGTCCTGAATGATGTCCTGAGCCATCGACTCAGTCAAAAACGGTTTCTTTTCCATGATTGTACATCCCTCTCATATATTTTTACACAGCAAGGGTGCCGTGCAGCCAGCGGTTTTACAGCTTGAGGTTCTCGCGGGTGGGGGTAAAGGTAGGCACCATTTTGGCCAACTGCTCCACCACGCTGTCGTCGTTGTGCTCGGCGGCGACGGCCAGCTCCTGGAGCTGCTGGTAGAACTCGCCCAGGTCGATGTTCCGGGGCGGAGCCACGAAAATCTTATTGTGGACGGTGCGGCGCATCTTGTCCTGCTCCTCGTCCATCATCAGCTCTTCGTAGAGTTTTTCGCCGGGGCGCAGACCCACGATTTTAATATCCATGTTCACGCCCGGCTCATAGCCGTAGAAGCGGATGAGCTGTTTTGCAAGGTCCATGATCTTGACCGGCTCGCCCATGTCCAGCACATAGATGCTGCCGCTCTCGGCCAGCGCACCGGCCTGCAGCACCAGCTGTGCCGCCTCCGGGATGGTCATAAAGTAGCGCTCGATGTTGGCATCGGTGAGGGTGACGGGGCCGCCCTTTTTGATCTGCGCCTCAAACAGTGGGATGACGCTGCCGTGGCTGCCCAGCACATTGCCGAAGCGGACGGCGACGCACTTCATGTCGGTGTTGCCTGCGAAGGTCTGGATGAGCATCTCACACAGGCGCTTGGTGCAGCCCATGACGCTGGTGGGGTTGACGGCCTTATCGGTGGAGAGCTGCACCAACCGCTCCACGCCGTGTTCGCTGGCACTGGTGAGCAGGTTCTTAGTGCCAAAGACATTGTTCTTGACGGCCTCGGCGGGGCTGATCTCCATCAGCGGGACATGCTTGTGGGCGGCAGCATGGAACACCACCGTCGGGTGGTACGTCTCAAATACCTCGTCCAGACGGGCCTTGTCCCGGATGGAGCCGACCAGCACCGTGACCGGCACATCACGGCCATACTTCTGCTGCAGTTCCATCAGCAGTTCATAGGCACAATTCTCATAAATATCGAAGATAAGCAGTTTTGCAGGTTTGAAGCGCATGACCTGACGGCAGAGCTCGCTGCCGATGCTGCCGCCGCCGCCCGTCACCAGAACGGTCTTGCCGGTGAGGTAGCCGGAAATTTTCTCCGTGTCCAGTGTGACTTCCTCACGGGAGAGGAAATCGGCGGTGTTCAGCTCACGGAACGCACCCTGCTGAGGTGTGCCTGCACCCACCAGCTGGGGGTCGCTGAGCATCTGCACGGCGCAGTGGGTGGAGACGCAGAGGTCGATGACGTGGTTCAGGCGGTTTCCCTTCAGGGTCGGGATCGCCACGATGATGGTATGGATGTTGTAGCGGGTACACAGGTCAGGAATTTCTTCCAGTGTGCCGCGCACCGGGACACCGTGGATGGTCTGGCCCAGCTTGTTGGGGTCATCATCCACGGCCACGATGACATGGCCGTAGCTGGTGTTGGTCTTGCAGACATTGATGGCCCACGCACCAGCCTCGCCCGCACCCACGATCATGACGGGGCGGTTGGGGTCCTTGCTGGTGTTGCCGCGCAGACGCTCGCCCAGCGGGTGGTTCAGGAAGAGCCGCCATGCCAGACGGCTCCCGCCGATGAACAAGAAAATGAGCACCGCCGCCATGGCGTTGGCCGAGTTGAAGAGCACACCGTGGATGAAGCAGCGGTTGACCAGATAGACGATGCCCGTCGGGACGGCGATCATCCCGGCCAGACGGATGAGGTCACGCTCCCCGGCGTACTTCCAAAGGATGGTGTAGAGCCGCCCGGCCAGAAAGCTGAGCAGGTAGACCGCCACGATCCAGGGCAGATTCGCGTAGAGCAGGGCGCGGTTGTGGGGCCACCAGGAGGCCTCGACAGCACCGTCTGCGCGCAGCAGCAGGGCGAAATAAAAGCTGAAGGCTACGATGGCTCCGTCCAGCACCACCAGCAGAGCCCGGCGGGCCAGTACCTGCAGCAGATTTGTTTTCTTTTCCTTCACAGAATATCCTCTTTTTCATCGGGGGCTGGCATCCGAAGATGTCAGCTGCCGTTTTTTATTTCAAGGGCCTATCACCCCATAATATCTTTAGTATTATACTCGATTCTCTTCCCCGTGTCCAGCTATTTCACTTTTTGGACATTTTTCTTATGCCGCTTCTCCCCTGCCGCCACGGCCCGCAGCTCTTCGCCGAGGCCCAGCGGCCACGCCGCCGCAAAGCAGACCACTGCCATCCCCGCGCCGCCCAGCGCTACCGCCGCCAGCTGCAAGAGGACTCCGCCGGTGAGCCAGTCCGCTAAAAGATGCCGCAGGGCCAGCCCGGCCCCGGCGCTGACGGCTCCCGCAAAGCCCGGTGCGCCCAGCCACCGCCAGAGTTGCAGCCGCAGGCCGCAGCTGGACAGCAGCCGCCCCGTGTTGGCGGTGCAGGTGTAGAAGCTGGACAGCAATATCACAAAAAGAAAGCCCTTCATCCCGAAGCGGGGCAGCAGGAGCAGCACGCCCACAATGCGGAGGCAGGAGTCCCACATGCTGTAGCGGAAAACGGCTTTCTGTTCTCCTACCCCCTTCATGGCACCGTCCACCATGCTCTCGAGATACATCAGCGGCATAGCCGGGCCGAGGATGACGAGGTAGCTGCCCGCCTCGGCGCTGCCGTAGAGGGCTTCGGCCAGCGGCTGACCCCACACCCAGAACGCCGCTCCTGCCAGCGCCGAGAAATAGCCGGTGAGCCGGAGCATCCTGTCGATAAGAGCCGCCAGCCGCCCGCTCTGGCCCCGGAGGTGGGCCTGAGTGATCTCGGGCATCAGCAGGACGGAAAGGCTTCCCAGCAGTCCGAAGGGAAAGGTCAGCAGAGGCAGGGCCATCCCCTTGAGGTTGCCGTACTGGGCCACGGCTTCGGCACGCCCGCCGGAAAACTGCAGATAGACTGCCAGGCAGGCCGGCACCAGCATATTCTCCGCGGTGTGGAGAGCGCTGGCGAGACAACGTCCTCCCTCCACCGGCCAGAGAATGTCCCAGAGGCGCTTTCCCGGCTCCTGCGGGCGGCAGGCAGGCCGCGCACCGAAGCAGCGGCGGGCCTCTTTACGGTAAAAAAGTGTCATCAGCCCAGTGCTGACGGCCTCACTGATCGCCGTTGCGCCCAGCACTGCCGTGCAGCGCCCGCCCACGTCCCAGCCGAGAGCGTCGGCCCGCTCCAGCGCAGCCCATACGATGCCGATGCGGACGGTCTGCTCGGCCAGCTGGCTCAGGACGTTTGGCTCCACCTGCCGCCGGGCGATGAAAAAGCCCCGCAGTACCGACGACACCGCCATCCACGGCAGGCCCAGCGACGAGACACGCAGCGCCCCCGCTGCCCGGACATCGCCCAGCCACCATTTTGCGGCGAGGCCCGCCAGCCCGAACTGCGCCGCCAGCGCCAGCACGCCCAGCCCGGCCCCCGCCAGCAGGAGACAGTGAAGCATCCCCCGGGCTTCCGCCGGGCTGCGGGCCAGCTCTTCAGCCATCAGGCGGGTGGCCGCCACCGAGACGCCCGCCGTCGCCAGCGTGACAAAGAGCGAATAGACCGCCAGCACCAGCTGGTACAATCCCATCCCCTCGCCGCCCAGGGCGTTCGCCAGCCAGATGCGCAGCCCCATGCCCGCCAGACGGAGCAGGACGTCCGCCCCGGTCATCAGGGCTGCGTTTTTCAGATAGCTCTGCCGCACAGCGCACCCCTCCCTTTCCCCAGTGTATCTTTTTATAAATATGTAAACTGCTCTGGGAAATATGAGCGGGGCCGTGGGTTGTTTCTTTCCCAGTTTTATGATATGATATATATCGTATCTGGCGGGAATGTTCCGCCAGACCGGATCTAAGAATGCAAGGAGGAAGCGCACCCCGGTACCACGGCCGTGCGCAACGAGACAATGAGCGAAGAATGTACCCATGACTGCTCCAACTGCGGGGCAGCGTGTTCTTCCCGCAATGCTGCGCCCCAGCATGACGCACCCAACCCGCACAGCAGCGTCAAGAAGGTCATCGGCGTCGTATCCGGCAAGGGCGGCGTCGGCAAGAGCATGACCAGCGCCCTGCTGGCCTGTGCAATGGCACGCCGCGGCTACCACTGCGGCATCCTCGACGCCGACATCACCGGCCCGTCCATCCCCAAGCTGTTCGGCATCCATGGCCGTGCCATGGCTGACGACAAGGGCTGCTGGCCCATCCAGAGCCGGATGGGCATCGACGTGATGAGCATCAACCTGCTGGTGGAGAACGAGGAAGACCCCGTCGTCTGGCGCGGCCCCGTCATCGCCGGTGCGGTCAAGCAGTTCTGGACCGATGTGGTCTGGAAAGACGTCGATTTCCTGTTCGTGGATATGCCTCCGGGAACCGGTGACGTCCCCCTGACCGTCTTCCAGAGTCTGCCTGTGGACGGCATCGTTGTCGTGGCAAGCCCGCAGGAGCTGGTGAGCATGATCGTGGCCAAGGCCGTGAACATGGCCGAGATGATGAAGGTGCCGATGCTGGGCATCGTCGAGAACATGAGCTATATCGTCTGCCCCGACTGCGGCAAGCACATCAACGTGTTCGGCGACAGCCATGTGGACGAGGTGGCCGCAAAGCATCACCTGCCCGTTCTGGCCAAATGCCCCATCGACCCGCAGCTGGCTGCGCTGTCCGACGCCGGCATGATCGAGACCTACGGCGGACAGTTCCTCGAGGGTGCCGCTGACGCCTGCGAGAAGCTGCTGAAGTAAGACTTTTCCTCCCTGCACTGCCTGTTCCGGGCCGGTGCAGGGATTTTTTGTTTCTTTACAAAAGCAGGTTTTATCGCAATTTTTTGATGTGTCCCGTCTTTTTCGTGAAGTGCATTCATCTTTTCCATTGTATTTTGAAAGATTTTCCGGTTTTTGCGGGGCGGGCCATCTTGTAAATCGGCAGATAAAGCTTTATAATAGCAAAGTGGTCAGAGGCTTATCGCACCCGCCGTGGGAAACGGGAAAGACGGAGCCTCCACACAATAGAGTTAAGGGAAAAGGAGTATATCATTATGCTGACGAATGAATATCTGAAGCGTGTCTACGAGGGCCTGGAAAAGCGCAATGCCAACGAGCCCGAATTCCTGCAGGCTGTCCGCGAGGTTCTGGAGAGCATCCAGCCCGTCGTGGAGAAGCATCCCGAGTACGAGAAGGCCGCCCTCATCGAGCGTCTGGTCGAGCCTGAGCGCATCATCACCTTCCGTGTACCCTGGGTCGATGACCAGGGCAAGGTCCAGGTGAACCGCGGCTACCGCGTCCAGTTCAACAGCGCCATCGGCCCCTACAAGGGCGGCCTGCGCTTCCATCCTTCTGTCAATCAGGGCATCCTGAAGTTCCTCGGCTTCGAGCAGACCTTCAAGAACAGCCTGACCACCCTGCCCATGGGCGGCGGCAAGGGCGGCTCTGACTTCGATCCCCACGGCAAGAGCGACATGGAAGTCATGCGCTTCTGCCAGAGCTTCATGACCGAGCTGTACCGCCACATCGGCCAGTTCGTGGACTGCCCCGCCGGTGATATTGGCGTCGGCGGCCGCGAGGTCGGCTATATGTTCGGCCAGTACAAGCGTCTGACCAACAGCTTCCAGGGCGGTATGCTCACCGGCAAGGGCCTGACCTTCGGCGGTTCTCTGGCCCGTACCGAGGCTACCGGCTATGGCCTGTGCTACTTCACCGCTGAGGCTCTGAAGTGCATGCGCAACGACAGCTTCGAGGGCAAGACCGTGGTCATCTCCGGCTCCGGCAATGTCGCTATCTACGCCTGCGAGAAGGCCACCCAGCTGGGTGCCAAGGTCGTCACCATGTCCGACTCCAACGGCTATGTCTACGACCCCAACGGCATCGACCTGGCCTACGTCAAGGATCTGAAGGAAGTCCGCCGTGGCCGTATCAAGGAATATGCTGAGACCCACAAGGATGCGACCTACGTTGCTGACTGCACCAAGGTCTGGACTGTCCCCTGCGACATCGCCCTGCCCTGCGCTACCCAGAACGAGATCAACAAGGAGTCCGCAGAGGCTCTGGTGAAGGGCGGCTGCACCGTGGTCTGCGAGGGCGCTAACATGCCCAGCACTCCCGAGGCCATCGAGGTCTACCTGTCCAACGGCATCCTGTACGGACCCGCAAAGGCTTCCAACGCCGGCGGCGTGGCTACCTCCGGTCTGGAGATGAGCCAGAACTCCGAGCGTCTGAGCTGGAGTTTCGAAGAGGTCGATGCAAAGCTGAAGGGCATCATGGAGGGCATCTTCCACGCTTCCTACGATGCATCCGTGGCCGCTGGCTCCGAGGGCAACCTGATGGTCGGTGCAAACTGCGCTGGCTTCCTGAAGGTCGCTACTGCCATGATGGCTCAGGGCATCACCTACTAAGCTTTTCCTGATCTGCAAGGGCCGCATCCGCGAGGGTGCGGCTTTTTTTGGTTTGCCCCGCCTGCCTGCATAACCGTCTGCCGCCCCGCTCATACTCCTTTCATCAAACGAAAAGAGGTTTTTGCATGGACGAAATGATGTTCTGTTATCAATGCGAGCAGGCGGCAAACTGCACGGCCTGCACCGGAAAAGCGGGTGTCTGCGGCAAATCAGCCGAGACAGCCGACGCGCAGGACAAGCTCACCGGGGCACTCATCGGCTTTGCCACCCTGCTGCTGGACATCGGCAGACCCATCCGGCCCCCGCAGGCACTCCTGCTGACGGAAGGATTGTTCACCACCATCACCAATGTTGATTTCGACCCCCAGACGGTGGCGCAGCTGACCGATAAGGTCTGGAAGGCCAAGCAGGAAGCCTTTGCCTCGGCCAGCCCTGCACCTGCACCAGTGTCCGACTACGATATGCAGAAGCTGTGGCAGGAGCCGGACCCCGACCGGAAGAGCCTGTGCTCCTTTGTCCTCTTTGGGCTGCGCGGCATGGCAGCTTACTCCTACCACGCGCGGGTGCTGGGCTATACCGATGGCGAGATCGACCTGTTTTTCTGCACGGCGCTGCGGGCCATCGCACAGGAGCGGGACAAGGACAAGCTCTTCCAGCTGGTGGAGGACACCGGGCGGATGGCCTACCGGGTCATGGCTGAGCTGGACAAGGCCAACACCGGCGCGTTTGGCGACCCGGAGCCGGTGGAGGTGTCCCTGACCATCGAGAAAGGGCCTTTCATCGTCATCTCCGGCCACGACCTCTACGACGCCAAGTGCCTGTTGGAGCAGACCGAGGGCAAGGGCATCAATGTCTACACCCACTCCGAGATGCTGCCTGCCCACGGCTACCCGGAGCTGAAAAAGCGCTTTCCTCATCTGAAAGGCAACTTTGGCACCGCATGGCAGAACCAGCAGCGGGAGTTTGAGGACATCCCTGCACCGGTGCTCTTCACCACCAACTGCATCATGCCCCTCCGGCCCAGCTATGCCGACCGGGTATTCACCACCTCTGTCGTCTCCTATCCCGGCGTCACCCACATCGGGGAGGACCGGGATTTTTCGCCGGTCATCGCCAAGGCGCTTGAGCTGGGCGGCTACCCGGAGGACACCCTCATCCCGGGCATGAACGGCGGCAGTGTGGTCGCCACCGGCTTTGCCCACCATGCCGTACTGAGCCATGCGGAGGAGATCGTCCAAGCCGTCCACGAGGGTGCCATCCGGCACTTTTTCCTCATCGGCGGCTGCGACGGCACCCGCCCCTCCCGCCGGTACTACACGGATTTTGCCAAGCTGACCCCGCCCGACACCGTCATCCTGACGCTGGCCTGCGGCAAGTTCCGGCTCAACGACCTGCCGCTGGGTACGGTGGCGGGTCTGCCCCGCATCCTCGACGTGGGCCAGTGCAACGACGCCTACAGTGCCATCCGGATCGCGCTGGGTCTGGCCGAAGCTTTTGACTGCTCGGTCAACGAGCTGCCCCTCTCCATCATCCTCTGCTGGTTCGAGCAGAAGGCGGTCTGTGTGCTGATGGCCCTGCTGGCGCTGGGCATCCGGGGCATCCGTCTCGGCCCCACCCTGCCCGCCTTTCTCTCCCCCGGGGTGGCCGCTGTTTTGCAGGAGAAGTATGACCTCCGGCCCATCACCACGCCGGAGGACGATCTTGCCGCCTGTCTGGGCCGGCACTGAGCCGGAAAAGGCATACTATTTCCTACTCTGCGTGTCTGTTTTTCACAAGAAGAACCGTCGCCGTGTACCCACATTTGGTGCAGCTGTCACTTGAATCTTTTTCAGCACCTTTGTATAATATTCTTGTTATCCGGAACAAGGGCGTTCCAGATGAGTCTTTGCCGACCCATCTGGGACGCCTTTTCTTTTTACCAACATTAAGAGGGACTCTGCGGAATGTGCCGCAGCATTGCCAGGATATTCTCCGGAAAATCGAAAAAAGGATGGGAAAGTCTATGGAAAATTTCACGGAGCAAAAAGGGCCTCTGGGCCTCTATGACCCCCAGTTCGAGCACGACGCCTGCGGCATCGGTGCCGTCGTGGACATCAAGGGCCGCAAGAGCCACCAGACCGTCAGCGACGCGCTGTCCATTGTGGAGCGCCTTGAGCACCGCGCCGGCAAGGACGCCGAGGGCAAGACCGGCGACGGCGTGGGCATCATGCTGCAGATCAGCCACCGCTTCTTTGCCAAGGTAGCCGACGAGCTGAACATCAGCCTTGGCAACGAGCGTGAATACGGCGTAGGTATGTTCTTCTTTCCTCAGAACGAACACCTGCGCGCCCAGGCCATGAAGCTTTTTGAGCTTGTCACCCGCAAAGAGGGCCTCGAGTTTCTGGCATGGCGCGAAGTGCCTGTAGACCCCGACGCCGTGGGACAGAAAGCCCGCGACTGTATGCCCGCCATCTGGCAGTGCTTCATCAAAAAGCCCGCCAAGGTGAGCAAGGGCATCGACTTTGACCGCAAGCTCTACATCGTCCGCCGGGTCTTCGAGCAGGCCAGCAACGGCACCTATGTCCCCAGTCTGTCCAGCCGCACCATCGTGTACAAGGGCATGTTCCTCGTCCACGACCTGCGCCAGTTCTACCTCGATCTGCAGGACGAGGACTATGAATCCGCCATCGGCATGGTCCACAGCCGCTTCTCCACCAACACCAACCCCAGCTGGATGCGCGCCCACCCCAACCGCTTCATCCTCCACAACGGTGAGATCAACACCATCAAGGGCAACACCGACGCCATGCTGGCCCGTGAAGAGACCATCTCCTCCCCCATCATGAAGGAGGACATGAACAAGATCCTGCCCATCATCAACACCTCCGGCTCCGACTCCGCCATGCTGGACAACGCCCTCGAGTTCATGGTGATGAACGGCATGGATCTGCCGCTGGCTGTCATGATCACCATCCCGGAACCCTGGGAGAACAACAAGAACATCAGCCAGAAAAAGCGGGATTTCTACCAGTATTACGCCACCATGCTGGAACCCTGGGACGGCCCTGCCGCCATCCTCTTCTCCGATGGCGACGTGGTGGGCGCTGTGCTGGACCGCAACGGTCTGCGCCCCAGCCGCTACTACATCACCAAAGACGGCAGGATGATCCTCTCTTCCGAGGTGGGCGTGCTGCCCTGTGAGCCGGAGAACATTCTGGTCAAAGACCGTCTCCGCCCCGGCAAGATGCTGCTGGTGGACACCGTCAAGGGCGAAGTCGTGGACGACGAGAAGCTGAAGGAATACTACGCCAGCCGTGAGCCGTACGGCGAGTGGATAGACCGCAACCTCGTCCAGCTGAAGGACCTCAAGATCCCCAACATCAAGACCCCCAGCTACACCGGCGACGACCTGCTGCGCCTGCAGAAGGTGTTCGGCTACAAGTATGAGGACATCAGCACCCTCATCCTGCCCATGGCACGTCAGGGCGCAGAGCCTTCCGGCGCAATGGGTACCGATACCCCGCTTGCCGTCCTCAGCGGCCAGCACCCGCCGCTCTTCAATTATTTCAAGCAGCGTTTTGCACAGGTCACGAATCCGCCCATCGACGCCATCCGCGAGAAGATCGTCACCTCCACCAGCGTCTATGTGGGCGCACACGGCAACCTGCTGGAAGACAAGCCCGAAAACTGCAAGGTACTCAAGGTCAACAATCCCATCCTCACGTCCACTGACCTTCTCCGCATCAAGTACATGAACGTCCCGGGCTTCAAAGTCTCCACTGTCTCCATCAACTACTACAAGAACACCAGCCTCGAAAAGGCCATCGACCGCGTTTTCCTGGAGGTAGACCGCGCTTATAAAGAGGGTGCGAACATCATCATCCTGTCCGACCGGGACATTGACGAGTACCATGTGGCCATCCCCAGCCTGCTGGCGGTTTCTGCCGTGTCCCAGTACCTCATCCGCACCAAGAAGAGCACCGCACTGGCTCTCATCCTCGAGAGCGCGGAGCCTCATGAAGTGCATCACTTTGCCGCTCTGCTGGGCTACGGTGCCTGTGCCGTCAACCCCTATCTGGCCCATGAGACCATCGGCCAACTCATCGACGACGGCCTGCTGGACAAAGATTATTACGCCGCCGTAGACGACTACAACAAGGCTGTGCTGGGCGGCATCGTGAAGATCGCCTCCAAGATGGGCATCTCCACCATCCAGAGCTACCAGAGCAGCCAGATCTTCGAGGCCGTCGGCATCTCTAGGGACGTCATCGACAAGTATTTCACCGGCACGGTGAGCCGTGTGGGCGGCATCGGCCTCGAGGACATTCAGGCTGACGTGGAGGCCCTGCACAACGCAGCCTTCGACCCGCTGGGCCTTGACATCAACATGCAGCTGGAAGACGGCGGCGCCCACAAGTTCCGCAGCGGCAAGGAAGAGCACCTCTTCAATCCCCAGACCATCCACCTGTTCCAGAAAGCCTGCTTCACCGGTGACTACGACACCTTCAAGCAGTTCACCCACACCGTGGACAACATGGGCCAGAACGGCGTCCATCTGCGCAGTCTGCTGGACTTCAACTATGCCCCCGACGGCGGCATCCCGCTGGACGAGGTGGAGCCGGTGAGCTCCATCGTCAAGCGGTTCAAGGCCGCTGCCATGAGCTACGGCGCACTGAGCAGCGAGGCCCACGAGACCATCGCCATCGCGCTGAACCGCCTCGGCGGCCGGAGCAACACCGGCGAGGGCGGTGAGCCCGAAGAGCGCTACCACAGCGAGAGCAATTCCAAGATAAAGCAGGTGGCTTCCGCCCGCTTCGGCGTCACCAGCAAGTATCTTGTCTCGGCAGAGGAGATCCAAATCAAGCTGGCACAGGGCGCAAAGCCCGGCGAGGGCGGCAATCTGCCCGGCGCAAAAGTGTACCCGTGGATCGCCAAGACCCGTCACAGCACTACCGGTGTCGGCCTCATTTCTCCCCCGCCGCACCACGACATCTACTCCATCGAAGACCTTGCAGAGCTTATCTACGACCTCAAGAATGCCAACCGCCACGCCAACATCAACGTCAAGCTGGTCAGTGAGGCCGGCGTCGGCACCATCGCTGCCGGTGTCGCCAAGGGCGGCGCACAGGTCATCCTTGTTTCCGGCTACGACGGCGGCACGGGCGCAGCGCCCCGCAACTCCATCAAAGATGCCGGTCTGCCCTGGGAGCTTGGCATCGCCGAGACCCACCAGACCCTTATCCTCAACGGTCTGCGCACCCGTGTGCGCATCGAGAGCGATTCCAAGCTGCTCTCCGGCCGCGATGTGGCCATCAGCTGTATGCTGGGCGCTGAGG
>OJQH01000242.1_pt1 | contig 32326 bp, 33 predicted proteins | sample 1601421 | NCBI WGS metagenome assembly OJQH01 (sample SAMN03922503, study PRJEB24848) | human gut metagenome | isolation source: stool sample | host: Homo sapiens | place: Germany | collected 2011-11 | reverse complement strand
ATTTTGTATCTGACAAGAACCGGAACACACAGCGATTTATTTTAAGCTTCTTAAGGCGTTTTTGCCTTAATAGAATATACCAACAAATAAAAGAAAGAACCTTCCCTAATGATAAATTCATCAGAGAAGGTTCTTGTTATTTTTTCACCATAACTACAGCCTGTTTGCCGAGTTCATTATATCTTGTATTTACAAGGTTTTTTGAGTATCTTGTACGAGCGTTTGTCCATGGGTCGTTGAAATAGTAATAATCTTTGTCATAGCCCGTGAGCAACAAACAATGTTCGCCGGCAGTCCAAGTGTAGTAACTGCCGAGTTTATATTTTGCGTTTTCATCGGTGTAGTTTACTCTCCAAGTGGTTGTCTTAAATGACGGTGACATATTAATTGTTGCCCACACCATAATCGGCTGACCTTGTGCAACATACTTACCCGAAAGATATTCAAGACTTTTCCCGCTGATTTCTACAGCCTTGTATGATTTGTCGGAAAGGTATTTATTCATACATTTTACCATAATCGGTGCATACGCTCCGTAGCTGTTGGAACTGTATGGTGTTCCAACAAAGGCACAATTCGGATCAGGTCCTGTGTATGAACCGTTTGAATAACCGAAAGGTTTTTTTACCAAATACTTATCTGCAAATGTCGTTTCAGAAATTTTATATCCGTAGAAATTCAACAGCATTGTTGCACTACAGGTTTCACAGCCTGTCGGGAGCTTACTTTGACCGATTAACGGAACATTTGAAATCTTCTTGCTCTGTGGCATTATGTATACATTGCAAATGGCTTTTTTTCCGTTATTCAAAATGCAAGTTACAGTTGCTTTTCCTGTCGCTACTCCTTTGACGACACCTCCGCCTCTTGTTACAGCAGCTATTTTTGAATTGCTTGATGAATAAAGTCTGTAATATGCCGCTGTACCTTTTGGAACACTGCTGTTAATGTCAAAACTCTGACCTATGTACAGTACAATTTCACTTGCGTTAAGTTTAAGAGATGTTGCAAGCGGCTTGACCGTTACATTACAGGTTGCTTGTGTACCGTTTGGCATTTTGCATCTCACAGTTGTGGTTCCTGCCTTTTTTGCGGTCATCAAACCTCCGGCTTTTTGAACAAAAGCAATATTCGGATCATCTGAATAATAAGAACGATAATAAGCTGCTGTTCCGCTCGGCACATAGCTTGAAAAATCATACTGTTCACCGATTCCAAGTGTAATACTTGTTTTATCAAGCTTTATGCTATTGGCAAGTTTTTTGACGGTAACCTTACATTGGGTTTTAAGTCCGTTATATGTATTTGCGGTAATTGTAGCAGTACCTGTACCGACAGCAGATATTTTTCCGTTATTGTCTACAGTTGCAACCTTACGGTCACTTGTTGTAAAAGCAACTTGCGAAATATCTCCATTTTCAATAGTAGTAATAAGAGTATATGACTCCCCTACCCCAAGTGTTATTCCATTCTTATTGAATTTCACACTTTTAGGCGGAACAGTTGGTTTTGGCTCTGTAGTAGGCTGTTCAGTAATCTGCTCAGTATACTCTTCTGTTGAAGGTTCAGTAACTTCTTCCGTAGTTGTTTCAGTCGATTCTGTCGATGGTTCATCAACAATTGTTGTTTCCTCAACACATTCTGTAGTAGTTTCAGTATATGCTGTAGTTTCAGTATATTCAGTTGTTACTTCAGTACAAGCAGAGGAGAAATCCGATATCGTTGTTTCTGTGGATGCTTCAGTTCCGTAAACCGAAGTAGTTTCTGTCAAAGATGACGGTTCTGATGTATCGAATTGAGATCCAACAATAATTTTCTGAATATTAGTGGCATCAATAACGGTCAACACATTGTCGCCATTAGTATCGTAAAGAAATTTCTCATCATCAGTTAAGTCAATCATACCTACAACATACTTTTGGACCTTGGTTGCATCCATAACTGTAAATTCGTAATTACCACCGTTAACGATAGTCGCTGCATATGGTATTATACATATCGCAGATAACAGCGTTATGATTAATAATATTGATATTGGTTGTATTATTTTTTTCATGTTTTTTGCTCCCTTATCTGTGCCTGTTGTAATAGTCTTTGTCTGACCGTTTACAAATGTCTTTTCTACCGTATTACCGTCTGAATCGGTAACAATGTAATGAGTAAGACTGCCGTTTGATGATGTGCGATATTCGCTTTCAAGCGAACCGTCAAATGTGTAGTAGTAATATGAGGTTTCGCCGCTTGAATAATTTTAGGTATCAGTAGGCTCAAATGAGCCTACTTACCCACATTCGTTTTAAATTTTTTCAAATATAGTTAGAATTATTAATCAATCTAAAATTTATGCCTATTTTTTTTAACTCATTAAATGCTCTAAAATTGGTCTCATTGACTAACACCATTTTTTTATGTGAAATACAGCGAAACCACGGTATGCAATTTTTATAAAAAGCCAAATCTTCAGGATAATCATAAGCATTCCAAGAAGAAAAATCTATAGGTTTCATCAATAAAGCCGTTGTTATTTTATTAATTCTGAAACAATGGATTTGTTGTCCTGCAGTATATCTGGGTGTTTTTATTTTGCCTAATGGAATTTCATGATTTCTAAAACCATCCAAGAAATTAAAATATTCATTAGAATGATCCTTTTGATGGATCTGTCTCACAGTAAAAAAACTAAAATTCTCGCTATAGCAAGTGGCAATTTTTAATATATCGTTATATTTACTATTAAAATCGTCATAATTCATAAAAGTATAAACCATAATACCACCTGTATTCCCTATACATAAAACGAATGGATACTCAACTTTATATTTTTCTATTTTTATATTTAACATGATAATACTTAAAAGAAGCAGACCCTCTATGTTTGGGATCACACTTACTTCTAGTGCTGCCTACTGAGTTTGCGATATTTAACGCATCACTCTTATAATAAGTTATTACATCTTTGCCTTGCCGCAACTTTTATTCAACTTTACTTTTAGTAAGTTTACTTCCAAGTATAGGTACATCATCACTATTAAATGTTACAGTATAAAATCGTTTATTGTTTTTTCTTTCTTTTTTCAATTTGGATCGTATATTATTTGCTGATTTAACAGCAGTATTAAATTTTTTAACTGCATTAATTGCATTTTTAACCTTATTTTTAGACCAATTCCATGTAGCAGACGCACCATTCCAAATTGCATTACCGATAGATGATAGTCCGTTACCGACTGCGTTACAAAAAGCAGACCAACCTTTTTGGAAAAATGAAGTGGAACAAATCGCTACAGTTGCTGCAGTTAAAGCTATTAAAGCATAAACTAAATCATCAACTAGGGCTACATACCCATTAGGATCAAGATAATTCAATAGTACAAGTCTGTTTCAGTATCATAAACATAGCCACGGTAGCGAATCGGGTTTATTTCTCGAATTGTCGGCTCGCCTTTGGTATCTTTTATGTTGCCCCAAGCGTCATAAACATAGCTTGCTACTTCTGTGCCTGCGAGGTCAATAATTCTGATTACATCACCCTGCAAGTTTTTTACATAAAAGTACATTGTACCGTTATATGAGAATGAGGTTGCACTTCCGTCACTGTCATAGTAGAACAACAGAGTATCATTACCCTTTACAAGAGCAATTAAATTTTTGTTGCTGTCGTAGTAATAGTTGGTCTTAACTCCGTCAACGGTTTTCTGTGTTCTCATACCGTTTGAATCATAACTCATCTGAATGGCTTTATCGGAAGTGTTTATATTCTTAAGGATTCTTCCGTTCTCCCATTCAAAGCTCATTCCGTCACGGTATGAAAGCGGATTGCCGTTTGCATCGTATGAAATATTACTGCCGTTAACCTTTGTCAGCTTATCCTTCCAGCTTGTATCGGTGTACTCGTAAGTATTACCGTTCTGTGTTCCTGTCGGATAACCATAGTTAGGATCAAGAACCTGTTCATATTTATTTTGCAGGTTTCCTGCTCCGTCATAAGGAAATAGTTACAAAAGTTCTTACTTTAGTTGTTGATGAGGCTCTAAGAACCTCATCAACAACTAAAACGCAGTTTGTTTTACAACTTTTTGCAGAAATTAACCTGTTTTTTTATTTTTCAGTGTACTTCGCAGAATCCGCTATCTTGTCTAAAATCTTACTATCCACTGCTTTTCCGTAAGTGTACAATGTGATGACATTATCTTGATTGTAAAATTCTATATAATCTTCAACCTGTGATTTTCCGTCAAAAGAAACTAATGCCTCACCTATCATTGTTCCCAATGAATTCACAGAGCTATTAATACTTACAGCGTTGAAAAAGTTATTACTGCAAATGTTATCCTCTGTCGTGTTATCGTCAATTTTTATTGAATCGCCTATCTGAAAACAATCACCTACTCTACTTTGAAATAAAAAAATCTTTCTATTATCACTTTTATCACAGAAATACAATAAGCCATTTTTCTCTCCCTGTTCCCAGTTATCAGGTACTTTAAATGACATTGTACTATTGACACGCACCTCTTTCCATCCAAAGTATAAATGAAAATCTAAAGTTTCAGAAATTATCGATACAAGTAAATAAATCAGAATAATCAAAAATAATATTATCGTTGTAGCGATAGCTTGTTTATATTTTTTAACTAATTTCATGATCATATTTTCTCATCACCCCAATCAATTTTAGGTTCAAAAATCCAAGCATTCGAATCATATCCAGAGTTTTTCTTATCTGTAGAGCCTAAGTCAGCAGGATTAGCATGATTAACAAGTATTCCCAAGTAATAAGCCCTATAATGCCATGATATTTCAGAATTAATTCCCGGAATCGTCCTTCCTTTTAAATATTTCTTCTTATATTTTTTATTTATATTTTAATTGCTTTAAATATAGCTTCCGCAACAATTCTCGTTCTACCCATATTGAACAATGTTGAGTAATTAGGATTTCTGTCAAAATAAAATTTAAGCACGCCTTTTTTAGTTAGAGTGGAATAAATATTATATTTTTTCTTATTTATGTTTATTTTACTTGTAATTTTAAATCCGTTTTTTGTACTTCCACTATAGCTATTTGAAATTATATTCTTGCTCTTTGGTGAGTTTCCTGAATAATCAACATTATTTATTGCATTATTCTCACAATAAGCAAACATATTTGTACTTAGCGGAGTTCCTGACTCGGTGTCACAATAAACATTCGCATTTAAAAATCTGCCTGTGAGTGGGTCATAATAACGGCTTTGGAGATAGTACAAGCCTGTTTCTTCATCATAAACATAACTGCGATAGCGGAATGGGTTCAGTTTGCCGACTGCGAGTGTGCCGTTGTTTTCGGTGAGCATATTGCCCCACGCATCGTAGGCATACTCTGCGACTGCTTTGCCGTCTTTATCAACAATTTCGGTAATATCGTCCTGCAGGTCTTTGATGTAGTAATACATAGTTCCGTTACATGAAACCGACATTACTTCACCCGAATTATCGTAAAAGAAGAACAGCGTATCACTGCCTTGCGTAAGAGCAAAAAGGTTACTTCCGAAACAAATGAGCAGGGAAGTACAACAAAGTATTCTTATGATACAAACGGCAATCCGCTTTCATACCGTGACGGAATGAGCTTTGAATGGGAGAACGGAAGAATCCTCAAGAAAATCAACACTTCCGACAAATCCGTTCAAATGAGCTATGATTCAAACGGTATGAGAACGCAGAAGTCCGTTGACGGAGTGAAAACTAATTATTATTACGACAGCAGTAATAACATAGTTGCCTGTGTTGTCATATTCAGAGCTTGTCTGCATATACGGCTTTGACTTATCAATACTTTCAGATAAGACTTCTTCGTCAACAGCCTCTTTTTCAGAAGTTTCATTCTTAGAATCTTCGGAGCTTTGAATTAACGGTGAAATGTTTACTTCCGCATTATCAACCGTCATTTCATTCTCATTATAACCGTAAACAAACGCAAATGCAATATAATTTACAACTTCATTTGTTTTTTCAGGAATTACAGAAAGTGATACCTGCTGATAAGCATCCGAATTGAGAACAGAAACAATTGAACCAGTATTATCAAAAATATGAGTTTCACTATATCCCTGCTTATTTGTATAGATAATTTGTTTCAACTAAAATTATCATATTCACCATAAGCACTATAGAAATTTATGAAAATGATTTTATTCTGAAATCGTTTTGACAAAGAAAATGAAATAAATAAGGTGAAAAAGCCACACAAGGGCAAGTATTATACTTGGGATAATAATCCCTTTTAGCATCATAAGAATGAAGCCTAACAACATAATTGCCGTTACAGATGAAAGTATGGTTACCTTGGTTTTTACTGTCATACCCTTTTTCTTTACAAATGAATCAAGGTGTTTTTTGTACATTTTTGTGTTCACAAACCAATTATGTAATTTTTCGGAAGAATTTGCAAAGCAGAATACTGTCAGCAAAAAGAACGGTACTGTCGGCAAAATCGGGAGGACTATTCCGCCACAGCCTATTCCGAGAGATACGCAACCGATTATTATGAAAATGATTTTTTTGAGTTTCAAGTTTGCTCTCCTTGGGTTATTTTTTGTTTTGAGAATATTTGACAAGTTTTCGCAAAGCGTTAAAACTTTCGGGACTTACTACATGTTCAAGTTTGCAGGCATCGGATGCAGCTGTTGTTTTATCTACGCCGAGATTTTCAAGCATTTCACAAAACACACAATTACGCTCGTAAACGCTTTTGGCAATCTTTTTGCCTGACCTTGTGAGGGAAATCACCCTGTTTTCGTCACGAATTATGTAGCCGTCCTTTTCGAGTGATTTTAATGAAACCGAAACAGTCGGTTTTGACACACCGAGTTCTTCAGCTAATCTTGTTGCGTGAACTTCTCCCTTTAATGAAAGAATATAAATTGTCTTGAGATAATCCTCGGTTACTCGTTTCAGTTTCATTTCCACCTTTCTTTTTACACGGGCATTACAAACGGCTTGCCGTCAATCTCGCCTGTTTCAAGGGTAACACCGTAAACATCTTCGATAAGTTTCGGTGTTATAATCTCTTTTGGAATACCCTGCGAAAGTATTTTTCCGTCATGCATTGCAACAATTTCATCGCTGTAATAGAGCGACTGGTTGATGTCGTGCAGAACCATAATGACAGTTATGTTAAATTCGCTGTTCAGCCGTTTTACAAGGCGGAGAATTTGCAATTGATAGCGGATGTCGAGGTATGTTGTCGGCTCGTCAAAAAATAGAATTTTCGTGTCCTGAGCAAGTGCCATTGCAATCCACACACGCTGTTTTTGACCGCCTGAAAGCTGTGAAACAGGCTTGTCCTTAAACTTTTCTGTGTCAGTTATTTCAAGGGCAAATTTCACCTTTCCCCTATCTTCTTCGGGGTTTGGCGACAAACCCATTGTGTGATACGGAGTTCTGCCAAATTCCACCAGCTTTTTAACCGTAATGTCCAGCGGGGCTGTGTTGTACTGATGAACAATTGCCGCCTTGCGGGCAAAGTCTTTCAACTTCATTTGCTCAACACTTTGACCTGCAAGAAAAATTTCGCCGTTATTAGGTTTGAGATTTTTCGTCATAAGGTTGAAAAGCGTACTTTTGCCGCAACCGTTTGCACCGATAAGGGTTGTGATTTTGCCCTCCTTGATTTTGAGGTTCAAGCCGTCAATGACTTTATTGTTGCCGTATGAAAACGAGAGGTCTTTGATTTCAAAAATATTATCAGGCATAGTTTTGTTTTGACCTCCTTAACAGAAAAATGAAGAATGGGCCGCCAATTACGGACATTACAACTGCGGCGCTGATTTCGTAGGGCGAGGCAACTGTTCTGCCGATTGTGTCGGCAAGCAAAAGTGTGAATGCTCCGAGCAAAATTGAATACGGCACGAGAACCTTGTGGTTACTGCCGACAAGCAATCTTGCAATGTGCGGAACGATAAGTCCGAGAAAGCTGATTGCACCGACTACGGCTGTGCTAATTGATGCAAGAAGTACAGCTATAACGGAAATAACAATTCTGCTTCTTGTGACATTCATACCAAGACTGCGAGCGGTTTTGTCTTCAAGCGAAAGCAGGTTACATTGATTTGTCACAAAAAACGATGCGACAAGTCCGATTACAACATAAACGGCAAGCGTTTGAAAATCGTCCCATGTTTTCTGGGTAATGTTTGCGTTTACGATACTTGCAACACCTGTGTATGAACTGCCTGTTGCGGAGTTGAACGCACTCATAAGGCCTGTGCAGAGTGCATTTACTGCGACACCGACAAGGATAATTCTTAGCGGTGAAAGTCCGCCTTTCCACGAAAGGCTGTAAACAAGCAGAAATGCAACCAAGCCGCCTATGAACGCAAGCATTGGCGTGAGAAAAAACAGGCTTGGAAAGAATGCCGTTACGATTACGGCAACAAGGCTTGCCCCTGAACTTACACCGATAATACCGGGGTCGGCAAGGGGATTTTTCATTACCGCCTGCAACAAAACACCCGACACGGCTGTTGCCGCACCGCCGAGCATTGCAATGAAAATTCTCGGAAATCTCAGGTCATAAATTGTTGCGACATCGGGATTGTATTCAATAAAAAGTCCGCTGAAAAGTTCTGATGGAGTGACTTTCAGACTGCCCGTATTTACTGCAAAAATAAACAGAACCAACAGTGCGACAGCTGTCAGAACAAAGGACAGGATTTTTTTGCGTGTGCTAATCAATTATAAAACCGCCTTTCACGCACAAACTTATTCATCACCGTAGAGCAACGGTTGGAGTGCCTCAAGAGCATCGCTGTAGCTGAAATTTGCACTCATATTGAAAAGTGATGAGTCGAGGTCATAGACTTTCCCCTCTTGAACTGCACGGAAATGCTTCCAAACATCGTTTGTTTCAAACTCTTTTGCAAACATTTCTTTAACTTCATCAGGGAGTGCGTGAGCGGCTCTGAGGATAATATCAGGATCTTTTGTCTGCATATCCTCTGTGTTAGCCGTCAAAAATTCCTCAACGCCACCGTCACCGTAAACATTTGTACCGCCAGCAAGTTTTACAAGACTGCCGACATAGCTGTTGTCGGTTGCAACGATATACGAACCCGGTAAACCCATAAGGACAAGGACTTTCGGACTTTTCTTGTCCTTATTTTTATCCTTGTACTTATCCAAAAAGGTTTTGAACTCGTTAAGCATTTCGTCAGCTTCGTCTTTACGGTTGAATTTTTCGCCGAGGTCCTCGATTGAAGCATACATACCGTCAACGCTTTTGAGGTTTAAAAACAGCGACTTGACACCGATTGAGGCATATTTTGGCTGTAAATCCGATTCAAGAGATGACGGAGAAAGTACATAGTCGGGATTGAGCGACTTGATTGTTTCAAGGTCGGGATTCATTGCCATACCGACTTTTTTCACCTTGTCATATTTTTCGGGAAGAGTACCCGAAGTGTCGCACACACCGACAAGGTCAAGATTCAACCTGCTGCAAATTTGTGCAACAGCGGGAGAAGTTGCCACAAGGCGAACTTCTTTATTTACCTCTGTTTTGGTGGCAGCACTTTCGGGGTGCTGATTGACACAGCCGACAAGCGAAACAACTGCCACAGCGGAAAGAATCAGAGCAATAATACGCTTTGCTTTCATTCGTAAAAATCTCCTTATTTTTTCTTTTTTCTGAAGAACCCGAAGTACCAAACGCAGAAACCTGCAACTAATACAACGGCAACACCGCCGATGACATACCAAACGGCATAAGAACCGTTTTGAACTTCATCAACGGTTGCGGGAGCAGTTACTTCACTGCCCTGCTCGTCAAATTCCTGTAAACCGTTTACTTCCTGTGCAGAATCGGTTGTCGGCTCTGTTACTGCAGTTGTGGGAACAGCTGTACTCGGTTTTACGGTTGTGGGAGCGGTAGTTTCCTTTGATTTTTTCTTGTCGGATTTTTTATTGCTCTTTTTATCGGAGCTTTTTGAAGATGAGCTGTTGTTTGAACTTTCGGCAGGCTCGTATGACGAGTTATTGTTATTGCCCGAATTATTATTGCTGTAGCTGTTATTTGAAGAATTTGCGTTGTTAGAGTTGTTATTTGACTTGTTATTCACGGTAATGCTTGTAACAAAGTCGCCCGAACCTGATTTGAGGTTAGAAACCGTGATGAAGAAAACAACATCTCTGCCCATGGGGACAACATACATACTGCAACGGATAACGGAATTTTCGCTTGAAACTTTCATTCTGTAGTCGGCAGTATTTGCGGTGTAGTCCTCTTGCATAAGAGATGCCGAAACGGAACTTCCGTCAACCTTGAATGTCGGGTTCTGAATGTTATCCATAAGTTTAAGTCTTACCGTAATGTATGTATTGCCGTTTGAGTCAACCTCAACAAGAGCTTTTGTGTCGGTTGCGGATTCAGTCATTGACTGACCGAGAACTTCGGAATCTTCACCGCCTGAGTCCTCAATTTTGCCTGTGAGGGGGTTTCTGTAGTGCGGAGTGGCGGTGGCTGTGTAAATTCCGTTAGATGCGGCATAGGCAGGTATAGCAGTAATGCCCGCCACAAGAGCGAGCATTACAACCATACTGCACAAAGCCTTAAAAAAGTTTGTACAATATAATTTTTTCATTTTAGTTATTCTCCCTGAGATTTACGCTTTTTGTTGTAGTCAATCACGGCAAGAACTGCACAAGCGGCGAGCATTGCAACAAGGCAAATTGTAAGAGGTCTGTTGTCGCCTGTTTTAACAGCATTGTTTACAAGCTGATTGTTACCCGAATTTGCGTTGTTTGCAGTATCGGAAGTTGATGACTTTGCAACATTTTCGGAATTCTGCTTGTCTGTGATTGTGCTTCCCGATTCGGCAAGGGCATAGTTACCGCCTGTTTTTGTAACAATAGTATAGAAACCGTTTGCGAATGTACCCTTAACAACAGTCTTAGAAGAACCGTCATTGATTCTGAATACAGAAAGTTTTGATGTGTCATAACCTGCAGGAGCAGGAATACTGATTGAAACAGTACCGTTAGGAGTTACCTCACTGCCGTCTTTGTCAAGGAACTTAACATTGTAAAGTTTGAACTTTTTGCCTGTGTCCTCAAGAGCCTTAACGGCAACAGTGTAGTCTGTACCCTCGGTAATCTCGGTAACAACAACCTGAACGCCCTCATCAAACACACCCTTGTCAGCGCTAACCTTAACGCCTGTCTTGGAGTCTGTGTAGTCTAATGCCGGTGACTGTTCCTCAGGCTTGTCGGGAACGATTTCGCCGTTGTCAGTTTTTAAAGTTGTCCAGTCAAGTTGCATAAGAACAGGCTGTGTACCTGTTTCGTCAGCGATTGATTCCATAATCGGAACAAATACCTGAAGCGGAACATATTTTTCGCTTGCCTTATCAACAAGTTTAATTCTTACGAGTTCGGGATAGAGGTTATCGGCATTGTTGTATTGGTCGATAACATCGTTGCCGTCACTGTCCTTCTGAGTTGTAAGAACTTCGGCAGGAACTAATTTACCCTCAGGAACACCGTAATCATTGTATGTGTAGCCTGTGTCAAAATAAGAGAGGTTGAGCAAATAACCGAACTTGTTGTAAATTGACATACCCTTAAACTGCATTGTAAGGTAATATTCACCGTCTTTTACTTCAAGCCATACATCGTGCTTGATTGCGTTATTAGACATTGAGAAGCTCTCTCTGTCTGTTTTAATCATCTGAGCATAAAGTGTGTACTTGCCGTCAGGAAGATTGTTGATATCAACCTTTGGATCATCTTTCTTTTTAAGTGAGTCAATGGCTGTCTGTAATTCTGTTGCTGCATTGTCAACTTCTTCCTGAGTTGCTTTGCTGTTTGCAAGAACTGCCTTTGCATTTGCAAGGGCATTTTTCATTGTTGTGTAAGTTGAAGTTGTGTAATCATCTTCGTTGTAGTTGTCTGCCTGTGCAACGAGTTTTTCAAGTTCTGTTGTGTCAGCAGGTTTGAAGTTTGAAATTTCTTCGGGGTCTGGGTCGGGAGTTTCGTCAGAAATCTTTACAGCATCATCATAGTAGATTGTAAAGATAGCCTCACGGGTTGCGTCACCGTTATCACCCATAATTGCATCCATTGCAGATACTCTGAACTTTGTCAGGAACTGTACATCGTCAGTCGGCAAAATCATATAACCTGTCTTTGGATAGTAGTTGTTTGTACCTTCATTGAGTGCGTCTGTATAATATGAGCCGTCATCGTTCTTATAGTAAGATGTATAAGTCAATTCTTTATACTCGCCGTTCTTTTCTTGTTCCCACATCTGAATGAGATAACCCTGCATTTCGCCGATATCAACAGGCTTGTACTCAAGTTCAAGTCTTTTTACACCGTTCTTAACAACAAGTGTTGCATAGTCGCCAAGGCACTGTGCTGACATTGAAGTTTGGTCAGGCTGAACCTGATTGAATGTTGTAATCGGAACACGGTATGTACCGTCTGAAAGTGATGAACCGTCTGAATTAGACATCTTTTCATCATAAATGCACCAGTTACCATCAAAATAATCACTGTCAAGAGATAATGTGTAACAGTCATCATGTGCTACAATCCTATCATTGAACCAACCAAAAGCAAAACTCTTATAATCGGTATCATATTTATTGAGGAATAAACGCATTGAACTTTCATTCAAGCCGTCAACCTTTGGAACTTCAATTGAAACCGCACCACCAAAGTCTGTAACTTCATTTCCGCCGTCTGTAACATTGAAGTTGAAGAAATACATCTTGTTATACTTTGGCAACTTGCTCATAGCGTTTGCCCAAGCATCTTTATCTGTGTCTGTGCTTCCTGTGTCTTTTACAAGACTTACATTGAGTTTAGCGTTCTCGGAAATAAACTTTGAAGTTGAGTAAAGTTTAATGCCTGTTGCGCTGTCTGTAATCGTTACAGGCTTTGCAGTAAAGTCAACCGCAAAATCGCTGTCATACATACGATTGTATGCACCACGAGCAGCATTGACAATTGATACATTTGCATTTACATATGTACCGGAAATGAGTTCATCATAACTGCTGTATTCAAGTGTAATTTCATTGTTGCTTGTGTCGAGTTTGTTACCCTTTGCATCATATACAGCTTCTGTACTCTGAGCGTCAGTAATATTCTGTGCCTTTGCCTTAGGATCGAATGAATATGTTACATAAACCTTACCGTTTTTGCTTTCGAGTGTAGCAAACGGCTGTTTACTTACATTACGCTCTGATGAGTTACTGTTACTCGGACTTTCAGTCTTAACATAGGTGCCTGAAAGTTTTGTAAAATCATCTTCAATTTTAGTGATACTTGATTTATCAAAAGTAAAAGTACCGCCTAATGTATAATATTTTACTTGTGCTGTACCGTCACTATTGTGATAATTATAATTATAAAGACCGTTTAATATGAACTCGCTGTCAAGTTCATCTGTTTCAAAAGTTGTTGCAACACTATTGTCAGGAAGTACAGCATAACTTGAATCAAAGAACAAATCATCGTTATCTGAACTTACCGCTTCCTTTACTGCGTCCTTATATTCGGTGTTATTCATATCATAGCCCGAAATAAGATTTTTCTTTGAAAACTTATCAGTAGCTTTATTAAACTGTGAATTATTTTCAGGCTTTACAACTTCAACCTGAGGGAAAGTCCAATCGGAACGATCATATTGAGTGTATAAAACATTACTTTTGTTATCTCCGACAAACTGATATGAAGTTCTTGTGCCTGTGTACACTGTTACTTTATACTTACAGTCTTTAGCAACAATTTTTGCTCTTGGCTTAACTTTAGATTCAGAGATACTTGAATTAAGTTTTGCATAGTATGTACCGTCTTCAAGTTTGATTGACTCATCAGGTTTCTGCTCTAATACTTCAATTGCTTTTTCAAGGTCTGAAAGCATTTTAGTTGCGAGTTTCTCTGTAATGTTATCTGATGATACAGGTCTGTCAACCGAGTCAATGATTTCCTGAACCTTTGCCCAACTCTCTTCTGTGTAGTCAACTGAATTGAGTGCTTCTGCTTCTTTGAGTTTGTCTTCGAGTTTATCGAAAACTGTCTTTTTATCGGCAGGTTGTAATTTATCCATTAAATCAGTAAGTGTAGTAATCATGTAATTTGCAACCCAGTCGGGCATACCGTCGCCGGTTGCTTCATCATATGGTGTTACAGGTCTTACTACGCTGTCTGCCTGCTCCTTAAGTTCGTTATAACTTTCAGGGGTATAATCATCTGCGTTAAGTGCATAGATTTTGTCAAGCAAATCTTCCAACTGATTCTGCGGAGTTATCTTAACGAGATTGTTCATTGCCTCTGTAAGATTTTTAATCATTATGTTGGCAACCCAATCAGGCATACCGTCACCTGTTACCTCATCATAGGGAGTAACAGGTCTGTTAACGCTGTCTGCCTGTTCTTTCAGCTCGTTGTAACTGTCTGCTGTGTAATCGTCTGCGTTAAGCGCATAGATTTTATCAAGCAGGTTTTCAAGCTGTTGCTGTGGTGTGTCTGCACTTGTATCTTCGGTTGCAAAAGCTGTCATACTAAAAGCACCGAAACACATCAGAACAGACAAAAGCACAGCAATTCCCCGACTAAAGAAATTGTGCTTTGTCGTTTTCATTTCCATAAAATCCTCCTTAAATATATCCCCAATAGGGTTTAATTTAATGTTAGCTAATGCTAACTGCATTTCAAAAAAATAACGGAATAATCGCACTTTTCGGCACTTTGATTTAATTGTGCGGGTTAGCTTTGACTAACCTAAAATCCTTAAAAACAACAGCCGTCAGCTGTTGGAGTTTTAAAAATTACCGATTAAACCTTGTGCCGTTGAGGCGGTAATATTCAGTCATTTTCTTTAGCGATTTAGAGTATATCATTTTTCATTTTGGCGTGCAAGCGTGGTTTTGTAACACTTGTGCGACAAAATGGGTTGATTTTTGCAATTATCTCACCTTTACAGGCAGAATTTTATTATTTTATGTCACGCTACCGTTACAAATTTGTATCACGGGTGTGACAATTTTTAAAATAATACCCTATTCATATCATTATTGTAAAGATTGCCGTTGACTCGGGCATATGGTTTGTGCCGACCGAGCATTGCATTCGCAGGCAAACACTTCCGTGCAGTATTTGTCCCATTCCCGAACCGATGTTCAGAAAGAACATACTGTCAGCCGGAAAGGTTATACAGCCGTCATTGTCGGGCGCCTGAACAAAATCGGTGCCGTCAAAGTACATCAGCTTGCGTACTCTGCCGTACATATCCTTGCCGTTCATCTGCGATTTGGCGGTTATGTCGAGCGGTTTCAGCACAATTGTACCCTTTCCGTCTGCCACTACGAGTTTGCAGGGGTGTTCAAATCCCGAATTTGCCATTGACAGATTTGTGCCGTTTGACAGGTTTTCTTTGTATATCAAAAACGGAAACAGGTATTCGCCGTTGCTGAGGTGTTTGCAGAGTTCATCTCCGCCAAACTGGTTTTGTCGGCGCAGTTCGTATTTGGCTCGGTAGCGCTGTTCGGAACTGCGGATGATTTCCATTACATTTTCAGAACTGTACAACGCCCATGCGTAGGAATCGTGTTCCGCACTTTCTATGTCGAGTCCTTCATAGAGTAAGTGGTTGAGTATTACGCTTGTGCGGTCTTCGTAATATTCCGCCGACTTTATGCCCTCTTCCGTGAGTTTTGGATGTCTGAGGTCGGTGCGGTCGAGCAATCCGTCCTTTTCAAGCGACATTAACAATCTGCTGATTTTCTGTTTGCTCTCGCCCAGTACGGACGAAAGTCCCGTTACCGTGCAAAATCGGCTGTCCTCATTGAGAAAGCTCAACAGCACTCGCATTTTTAGTATTTCAAGCGATTCGGTCATTCCCACTCCCCCATATGCAAAATAAGTTAGTCTTTGCTAACTACCTTGTATATTATCACATTTCAATTTAATTTGTCAAGTATCACAAAAACGGCAGGGCAACAAGCTGTTCAAAAGCCGTTGCTCTGCCGTAAAATTTAATAATTTTGCTTATCCTCTTGAAGTTTCTTTTTCTCTTTATTGCTTTCAATAAGATGACTAACCGCCATAATCGGATGGTGAAAAATCATTCTCGGGCCTGAAAAACGCATAACCTCTCGTATCTTTTCACGCATCTGCGGTTTGTAGCAATGCACCTTGCAATTTGAACAAAAGGTTTTTGTTTCCATAAACGGGCATTTGCTGATTCTCAGTTCTGCGTAATCCTTTAAAGCTTGGCAATCAGGACACATCTTCCCTTTTGTTTTGTGCTTTTTGCGGCAGTAGAGGTCAATCATTTTTGACACAACCTGCTGTTCTCTTTCTCGCTTTTCGTCAACGCTGAGTTTCTTGCTCATCAGCTTGTCCTCCCGTTTTCAACACAATAAACGGTGTCGGCAATCTTCATTGTTGACTCTCTGTGAGATACAAGCACAACTGTTTTGTTATCTCTTTCTTCATTTAGCGATTTGAGAATTACCGCCTCGTTAAGGCTGTCAAGGTTACTTGTCGGCTCATCAAGGAGCATAAGCGGTGCATTGTGCAGAAAAGCTCTTGCAAGTCCGAGTCTTTGTTTTTCTCCGCCTGAAAGTGTGTCGCCGAGTTCACCGACCATTGTGTCATAGCCATTTGGCAGACTCATTATAAAATCGTGAACAGATGCTTTTTTGCACGCTGAAATTATCTCATCATCGGTTGCGTCAAGCTTTGCGATTTTCAGATTATTCTTTATGCTGTCGTGAAAAAGGTGTGTGTCTTGCGTAACATAGCTTTCAATATCACGCAGATTTGAAGTATTTATATCTTCTATGCTTGTATCCGAAATTTTAATATCGCCTTTTTGAACCTGCCAAAAACGCATCAAAAGCTTCAGTAAAGTTGACTTTCCGCTGCCGCTCTTGCCGATGATTCCGACAACAGAATTTTCCATTATATCTGCCGAAACATTGTTGAGTATAATTTCGTCACCGTAGGCGAATGTGACATTTTCAGCTTTTGCACCGGTGAAAGCAACATCTTTTTTGCCTGTAATTTCTTCGACAACAGGACTTTCGTCAAGAATGTTCAGCACACGGTTTCCTGCGGCAAAAGTATTCTGCAATGTACTGCCGAGGTTTGCAAGTGCCACAACAGGGCCGAATGAACTCATAAGTGCAATCACTGGAATGATTACACTGTCAAAACCGACCGTACCCGACTGATACAGAAATGCGGCTGTAATCAAAAGGATAATATCAAACGCAAAAATAACCGTGTTTGTAACAGCCATATTTGTGCCTGTTTTCTGCTTCATTGCTTTTTCTGTTTTTAGCAGATCCTCGGTTTTTTCCGACATTTCATCTGAACGCTTTTTGCCGCTGCCGAATTGAATAAGCTCAGAAATTCCGTGCAGACTGTCAAGAACAAATGTGCTGAGCTCACCTGATTTTTTGCGGAAATTCTCACCGTCACTTCCGCTGATTTTTGAAACAGCAATCGGGATAATCACGCCTACCGTAACATAAGCCGCAAGTGCAATCATTCCGAGGACTATGCTGTACATACTTATGAACACAACCATAACAACGCAGAAAATAATTGCAATTGCAATCGGAGAAATCGTGTGTGCATAGAATACCTCAAGCAGTTCGATGTCAGATGTGATAATTGAAATGAGATTGCCCTTATCCTTGCCCTCAAGCTTTGCCGGGCAAAGTCTGCGTAAAGCAACAAACACCCTGTCACGGATAAGTGCAAGGAGTTTGAATGCTATATAATGGTTGCTTGATTGCTCGGCATATCTTAAAATACCACGCAAAAGCGCAAATACGCCTGCAAGTATAAAGGCTGTGAGCATTGAAATTTCCGTTGAAATATTGAGGGCGTCAAGGATTGCGTAGCCTCCGAGAACAGTTATGAATGCGGCACACAAATTTCCGATTACACCCATAATAATTGCAAGCACCATAAATCCCGCAAGCGGTTTTACAAGTGCCGAAAGTCTGAACATAATACTAAGATTACTTCTTTTTTTCATTACTCACACCTCCTTTGTGTAGTTTTCAAGCTGAATCTGTGAATTATAAAGCTTGGCATAAACACTGTTGTTTTTCAAAAGCTCGGTATGTGTTCCACTTTCAACTGTATTGCCGTCCTGCATTACATAAATGTTATCCGCATCGACAACATTTGCAAGTCTGTGTGAAATCAGAATAACCGTTTTGCTTTTTGCAAGCTCGGCAATCTGTATCATAATATCGTTTTCGCTTTCGACATCAATATTAGAGGTCGCCTCGTCAAAAATATATATTTGGCTGTTGTGCAGCAGTGCCCTTGCAAGCGCAAGTCGCTGACGCTGACCGCCTGAAATATTGCTTGCTTTTTCATCAATAACCGTATCAAGACCGTTTTCGCTCTTTAAGAAATCCGCAAGATTGACCTTTTCAAGCACTTGCCACAATTCGTTGTCATCAACCTCATTTGCCATCAGAAGATTTTCTCTTACAGTACCTTTAAATATATAGCTGTTGTGACCGATGTATGTAATTGACTTCATAAGGCTCGATTCGCTGATTTCATTTATCGGAATGTTTCCGATTGTCACACTGCCTTTAAAACCTTTGTTTTTACCTGTCAGAATTGACGCTACGGTTGACTTGCCGCATCCGCTCTTGCCGACAATTGCCGTAAAACTTCCCTGTTTAAAATTCATATTGACATTATGCAAAATCTCTCTGTTTTCATCATATGAAAAGCAAAGGTATTTGCACTCAATGTCGGTATTATAGCTGGTTTCTTTTGTTGCGGGACTGCTCTCATCAATATCAAGCAGATTAAAAATCTTATCGCTTGCCGCCATTCCGTTCATTGCAATATGGAAAAAACTGCCGAGCTGACGCATCGGAATAAAGAAATCTGCCGAAAGAAGTATTATGAAAAGGCAACCCGACACATCAATATTGCCACACGCAAATTGTGTTACGGCAAGAATCATTCCGACAGCCGCTCCGCCGTATGCAATCAAGTCCATAATCGTAATGGAATTAAGCTGCATTGTCAGCACTTTCATCGTTATTTTTCTGAATTTTTCGGCTTCAACATTCATTTCATCATTTTTGAATTTGTCTGATTTATAAATTTTCAGAGTTGTGAGTCCCTGCAGATTTTCAAGAAATGTGTCACCGAGTGCAGTGTATTGTCCCCAATATTTTGAAAGCAACTTTTTTGCCCAAGTCTGCACAAGTGCAATTGCAATCGGGATAAGCGGTACGCATACAAGAAGTACAACCGCCGACAGAACATTAACAAAACAGGTTACAACAAACAATGTGAGAGGTGCAATCATCGCATAGAAAAATTGCGGAAGATATGCACCGAAATATGTTTCAAGCTGTTCAACCCCCTCAACCGACACCTGAACAATTTCAGAAGTCATAACCTTTTCGTTGTATGATGCACCGAGTCGCAGAACCTTTTCAAATATCATTTTTCTTAGCTTTTTCTTGACTGATTTTGATGACAGAAAACTCATTTTTGAAGATGTTTTGGTGCACACAAATCTTACTGCCACACAAATTGCAATTGTAAGAACAAGAAGAATAATATCATTTGTTTGCGGTTTGTCGTAAGCAAGTCCACCAATAAAATTTGCAATACTGCCCATAACCACAACATTTGAACAAAGCGACACCCATTGACTTGCCACATTGCCTGCTATGTATTTTTTGCTTTCTGCGACTGTTCCTATCAGTCGTTTGTTTATCATCATATTCTGACCACCTCTGTGTTAAAATCATTAATTAGTTTACGCTAACCTATTAAAACACAAATCTGCATTTTTTGCAAGTAAACTAATATACTTAGATAGGTAAATCAGAGCAAATTGCTCTCATTTTCTGTTACAACGAAAAGGGGCTGTAGCAAATGAGTAAAAATAAATTGCAAGAGTATTCAGACAAATTTCCGCCACGCATAAAATCTTAAGCCATTGATTTCATTATATTTACCATAAAATACTGCCCTCATCTATTTCACCGTTTTCTTGTAACACGAAGAAAATGAGTTCACAGGAATTTTAGGCATAAAAAAAGAGCCCAATGGCTCAGATGTTAAAAATATTAAATAAGTAATTGTTATTGATTATTTCTAATTCTGCGATATTTCCTTACTTTTTAAGATTTAGAAGAAGGTATCGTTTTATTCACTCCATGCTGTGGAGGGAAGTCGATCACTTGCTCTTTTAATGAAACTTTCTTTGAAATTTTGTCGATGAACGGAATTTTTACATGCAAGCCTGTTGACCAAGTTACATGATATGTTCCGAGTCTTTCAATTACATATGCGTGTGCCTGCGGTACTACCTTGACATTGCTTACGATTACTATAAGCAGGATTAAAAGGATAACTCCTAAAATAATAAGTCCTAACATTATTTACCTCTCATTCTGATACGGGTTCTACAATGAGCTTTACGCCCTCAATTGCAAGAACCTTAATTTTTGTTCCTTTTAAAAGCGGTGCTTTGTCAGACTTTACAGTCCATGTTTCCGCACCGACCTTTGCCTGTGCTGTTTGGTCAATATCGGTTAAATCTGTGAGCATAAATCCGACTTGACCGATGTGGCGGTCTGCGTTTGTTCCCGTTGTCTTGTTACGCTTTTTAAAGCGTTTTACAAGCGGTCGTGTCACAATAAGCGAAACAAGTGACACAACAAGGAACACCGCCGACTGGATTGTTATGTCGCTTGTGAATATAGTTGTTATTGCGGCACAAACCGAGCCGAGAACGAACCATATTGATACAAGCTGTGTTGTAAAGCCTTCGCAAAGCAACATAAATATTGCAAAGCCTATCCACACTATCGGCATATACTGCTCCATAGGGCTGTCACCCTCCTTTTCGCATAATTTTAACACAATATTATATATTAGTCAAACTATTTTATTGCTATTTTATGCGTTTTCTATCGAACATTTTCATCGTACAGAACAGTCTGTCATATATTATGTTTTGAATTTTGCTTGTATTCTATTCAAGCATTAAAAGGAGGTTCTGTTAAAGGGCAAGGAATGTATTCAATGTTGCAGATTTGACATTCAAGAATGCGTTTATTTATCCTCATAAGAATAAATCAAAAATGATGATAACGATATTTACCCTATCTTGATGTTTAATGTTTCGACTTTTTATTGTCATTTAATTATGAATTGATTATATACAATTACTCTTTTGGTATCAAAAATTTGACACAAAATGCGCAAACATATATAATATAGGTTATAAATAAGGTGGTGATTTGGTGTACAATCCTCAGCTTGAAACATTTATAAAGGTTGCGGATGCAGGTAGTTTTAACAAAGCGGCAGATGAATTATACATTACCCCTACCGCTGTTATAAAACAGATAAATTCTCTTGAAAAATCACTTGACTTGGTATTATTCGAGCGTACGCACCGTGGACTGATACTGACTAATGCAGGCAAGTCGCTTTATCAGGATGCAAAATATATAATCGGTTATTGCAAGGACTCTATTGTTAGGGCGAGGAATGCAATGAGCGAGGGCGAGAATATTATTCGCATCGGTTCATCCCCTATTACTCCAGCTCAGCTTCTTATGCTGTTATGGCCTAAGATTCAAAGTAAGTGTCCTGATATTAAATTTGAGATTATTCCGTTTGAAAATACTCCTGAAAACGCTAAAGAAATTCTCGGCAATCTCGGTAAAAACATTGATGTTGTCGGCGGCATATTTGATGATACAATGCTTAATCTCAGAAAATGCAAAGGACTTCAGCTGTCACGAGAGCCGTTTTGTTGTGCGGTTTCAATTCACCACAAACTTGCCGGCAAGGATAAGTTGCAAATCAGCGATTTATACGGCGAAAATTTAATGCTTATGCATCGTGGTTGGAGTAACTATGTTGACAGTCTGCGTGACGATATATGGCAAAACCATCCGCAGATACATATTGTTGACTTTAATTTCTATGATATGAGTGTTTTCAATAAGTGTGAAAACAGCAACAATGTACTTCTTGCATTCAAGGGTTGGGGTAATGTTCATCCTTTGCTCAAAGTTATCCCCGTAGAATGGGAATACAGCATTTCATACGGACTTTTACATTCTCCTGAGCCAAGTAAAACCGTTCAGAGATTTTTGGATGCCGCAAGCAGTGCAATTAAAACAAAATAGCAAGTTATAACCTTTGAGTATAAACTGATTAACAAAACGAGACTTCCTATGAGGTCTCGTTTTCCTTATACTGTAATCAAAGGGTTGATGATTATGAAACGAATTGTAGTTATAGGAGTAATGATTTGTATGATGTTTTCTTTTACAGCGTGTTCCTCAAATAATAATATTACGAATAACAATTCAAATCAAACAACAGATTTATCTGAAAGCACAAATAATGTTGCCGAGAATGAATACACCGTTGATACACCCATCGAAAGTGTAATAAACGATAAAGCTTTCGGAGATTACGGTCGGCTGATATTTCCCACTCAAAAAGGATATTACAGCGGTAACACACTGGGTGAATTACAGCTTACTTGGTACAGCGAGATTAACCCAAACAAAACCGTTGAAATTGCGAATTACTTGAAAAACCACGCTCTAAACGGCGACAAAATCTTTCATGATATTTATTCAGACGAAGAGAAAAAGGCAGATCCCGAAAAGGAAAATACAGGGTTATTCTTCTTTAGAGGGAAAAAGAACATGCCGTTTGCCGTATGCAATGCAGGCGGTGCATTCGCTTATGTAGGTGCTATGCAGGACAGCTTTCCTCACGCACTTGAGCTTTCTAAAAAGGGATACAACGCTTTTGCTTTGATTTACCGTCCCGACGCTCAAAGTGCCTGCGAAGATTTGGCAAGAGCATTGACCTTTATTTTTGACAATGCCGACGAGCTTGGAGTAAGCACCGAGGATTATTCGCTTTGGGGCGGTTCGGCGGGAGCAAGAATGGCGGCATGGGTAGGCTCGTACGGAGCAAAAGCATTTGGTGGCAACGATTTGCCAAAGCCTTCTGCCGTGATTATGCAATATACAGGCTACAGCGAATACAGCAAAAATGACCCGCCGACCTTTGCCTGCGTAGGCGAAAGCGACGGTATAGCCGATTACAGAATAATGAAGGCTCGCCTTGACGCAATGAAAAAGCTTAGAATTGATACCGAATTTCATTCCTACAAGGGCTTGCACCACGGTTTCGGCTTGGGCGAAAATACAGTGGCAGACGGCTGGATAAACAGTGCAGTTAAGTTTTGGGAAAAGCAGATGAAAGGGTGACGATATGAAAAAGGCGATTAAAATTTTTATACCTGTTTTAGTAATGGCAATGCTGTTTACAGCCTGCACGAGTTCAAGTAAAAATAATGATGATAATTTGGAGGACGGTGTTAATGCCGTTGAAAATGCTATGACAACTAAAGGAAATCAAGAAAACAAAAATAATAATACCGACGATTTAAGAACAGGAAATTCAAATAATACAGTACCTACTCCGTCAGACTTTCCAAGTGAATACAATTACGGCACGGGAAAGCTCAGCGATTATTCAAGAAACGCAATGCTAAAGAAAATGCCGACGCCAAATGGTAATCAAACTGTATCAAACACAAAAGCAGATGCAAGCGAGGTGCAGGTTCTCTATCTGTGGGAAAAGGACAATGTGCCTGCAAAAACAAAATTCACAAAAAATATGACAGGTTATTTTGACGATTACGATTTCAGACCGTATGTAACGGCGATTCCTGTTAAAAACGGAGTTAAGCCAAAGGGTGCAGTTGTGCTTATGGCAGGAGGTGCTTATCAGTTTAGGGGCAATTATACGGATTCACTTCCTACAGCCGGTGCACTTCACGAATACGGCTTTCAAACCTTTATTGTTGATTATCGCTTGGAGCCTTATACTCAGGATGAAGGTGCACTTGATGTTGCAAGAGCAGTGCGTTTTATACGAAAGAACGCAGATGTGTACGGTATTGACCCTGACGATATAGCGGTTATGGGATTTTCTGCAGGCGGTATTCAGGCAGGCGAATTTTTAATGCACTACGATGAAAATGTAACGACCGATGCTCTCGATACATCATATAAACCGGATGAGCTTGATAAAATTCCTGCTCACGCGTCGGCTGACGGTATGATTTATTCTTTCTACGGCAGGCTGAGTGTAGGCAATATGGACGAAGATTGGTTAAAGGTCGGAAATTTACCTCCTACATTTTATGTTTACGGTACAGAGGACCCGTTTTACAGTCAGTTCGAAAAGCAATATTCCGTCATAAAAAATATGGGAATTGAAACAGGCAGAATCGTTCTTAACGGTTGGCCGCACGGCTTTGGCTCTGACGGTGGCTGGGTGAAAGATTATGCCGATTGGCTTGAAAATATATTCACTAAAAATTAGTTATAACTCAAAGGTATATACTGACTGATAAACAGAAACTTCTATAATTTTCATACTTTGATATAATATAGTTGAAAAGAAAAATAACTAAGGAGTGTAGATATGAAAAAGTTAAAAGCACTGCTTATAAACGGCAGTCCTAGAGCAAAGGGCTGTACTTATACGGCATTGACCGAACTAAAAAACACATTGGAGCAAGAGGGTATGGAGGTTGCGCTTATCCATGTAGGTCACAAGGATGTGCACGGTTGTATCGCTTGTAGAAAATGTAAGGAAATCGGTAAGTGCGTATTCGATGATATTGTAAACGAGGTTGCACCTAAATTTAACGAGGCAGAGGCTTTTGTTATCGGAGCACCTGTTTATTACGCATCTCCTGCCGGTGGAGCAATCGCATTTCTTGACAGATTGTTTTTCAGTACGGCGAATGTTGATAAGACAATGAAAGTTGGTGCAGCAGTAACAACCTGTCGCAGAGGTGGTAACACAGCATCATACGATGTGCTCAACAAATATTTTTCAATCAGCTCTATGCCGATTGCCACAAGTCAGTATTGGAATATGGTTTACGGCGGCCAGGCAGAAGAAGTTTTGCAGGACAAAGAGGGCTTGCAGACTATGAGAACGCTGGGCAGAAACATTGCTTTTATGGCAAAGAGTATTGCACTGGGCAAGGAGCAATTCGGACTTCCCGAAAAAGAACAGATTACATTTACAAACTTTCACCACTAAGGAGAAATAATGAATTACAGAATTTTAGGTAAGGACTTAAAGGTGTCGGCTGTCGGCCTAGGATGTATGGGAATGAGCCACGCTTACGGCTCACCTGCCGATAAAAAAGAAATGTGCGAGCTTATCGCAAAGGCAGTTGATTTAGGCTATAACTTTTTTGATACGGCAGAGGTTTACGGTACTGGAAATAACCCACACGATAACGAGGAGCTTGTAGGAAAAGCATTAAAGCCGTATCGTGATAAAATTATTATCGCAACAAAGTTCGGAATTGAATTTGACAAAACAAGCAATGCCACGAATCCACCGCTTATACCAAATTCAAGGCCCGAGGTTATCAGAAAGTCGGTTGAAAGTTCGCTTAAAAGACTCGGTACAGATCATATTGATTTATATTATCAGCACCGTTTTGACCCTAATGTTCCTATTGAAGAGGTCGCAGGAGTAATGGCTGATTTAATTAAAGAGGGCAAAATAACGCATTGGGGTATGAGTGAAGCTACCGAAGAAAATATAAGAAAAGCAAATTCGGTTTATCCTCTGACTGCCATACAAAATCGCTACTCAATGATGGCAAGGCATTATGAATCGCTGTTTCCTGTTCTTGAGGAGCTTAATATCGGTTTTGTTGCATTTTCGCCGCTTGCAAACGGATTTTTAAGCGGCAAGTACAACGAAAATTCCAAGTTTGAAAAAGGCACGGACTACAGAACGGTTATGCCGCAGTTCACTGCCGACGGTGTTCATCAAAATAAAGATTTACTCGAGCTGTTAAACACGCTTGCAAAGGATAAAAACGCAACGCCTGCACAAATTTCGCTTGCGTGGATGATGTGTAAAAAGCCATATATCGTACCTATTCCCGGTACACGAAAACTTGATCGTCTGATTGAAAATGCAGGTTCGGCAGATGTTATTTTAACATCTGATGAAGTTTGTGCAATTGATGATAAACTGAACAATATTGAAATGTCCGAAGTTTTCGGGGGTTCAAAAATAATAAAAAAATAAAAGGAGATTTTTAATTATGAAAAAGAATTTTGGAGCTAAACCATATTTATTCCCACAGCCTGTAATGATTATTGCAACTTATGATGAAAACGGCAAGGCAAATGCTATGAATGCCGCATGGGGCGGTATTGTCGGTATGAACGAGATTATCGTTGATTTAGGTTCACACAAGACAACCGACAATCTGCTCAAAACAAAGGCTTTTACTGTAAGCGTTGCAGATGTTGAGCATTTGGTTGCCTGCGACTATGTTGGAATTGTATCAGCAAACAAAGAACCTGACAAAATGGAAAAAGCAGGTTTTACAACTACAAAGAGCGAGTTCGTAAACGCTCCTGTAATAAATGAACTTCCCCTTGTTCTTGAATGTCAACTTATTAAGGTTATTGATGATTCAAAGTACCTTGGCAAAATCAAAAATGTAAGCATTGATGAAAGCGTTCTCGGAGAAGACGGTGAACTTGACCTCAACAAATTTATTCCGATTACATACGATTCTGTTCATCACGGTTATTACCGTTTGGGCGAAAAGGTCGGCAATGCTTTTTCAGACGGTACAAAGCTTAAATAACTGACTTTTATTAGTTTTGAAAGGAGAATTTTTATGAACAACTTTGTGTTTGAAAACTCAACAAAAGTATATCTTGGCGAAGGTTGTGTAAAGGAGTATTTGTCAAACATCCTTTCATCTTACGGTGATACCGTTATGCTTTGCTACGGCGGCGGTTCAATCAAGAAAAACGGTATTTATGATGAAATTATATCTGTATTGAAAAAGGAAAATAAAACCGTTGTTGAATTTTCAGGTATTCCGTCAAATCCAACCTACAGCAAGGTGCTTGAGGGGGTTAAGCTTGCTAAAGAAAGCAACGCCGATTTGATTCTTGCAGTAGGCGGCGGAAGTGTTATGGACTGCTGTAAGGCAATTTCTCTCGGGGCAAAATATGACGGTGACATTTGGGCAGACTTTTGGGCAAGACCGGGTGTAATTGACTTTGAGCCGTTGCCTCTTGGTATTATCGTCACCGTTTCAGGCACAGGCAGTGAATGTAACGGCGGTGCAGTAATCACAAACGAAGAGCTTAAAATCAAAACGGGCAGAGATTATCCTCAGCTTAACGCAAAATTTGCTATGCTTGACCCGACATATACTTACAGCGTGCCTAAATTCCAAATGGTATCAGGTGCTTTTGATACTCTTTCGCACATTATGGAAATCTATTTCAGCGAGCCGAACGAGAGCAATGTATCGGACGATATATCCGAGGCTCTTATGAAAAATGTTATCACAAATTTGCGTGCCGCTATCAAAAATCCCGAGGACTACACAGCAAGAAGTAACTTGATGTGGGACGCTACAATGGCAGAAAACCGTATCATTAAGCTTGGCAAAAAGACAGATTTTGAGTGTCATCAAATGGAGCATCAGCTCGGTGCATATACCAACTGCAATCACGGTGCAGGTCTTGCCGTTCTTCACCCTGTTTATTACAGGCATATTTGCAAAGCAGGCGAAAAGAAATTTGTTCAGTTTGCAGTTAATGTTTGGGGTATCTCAAAGGACTGCAAAACAGACGAAGAGCTTGCAAAGGCAGGCGTTGAGGCTCTTGCTGATTTCATTAAGGAAATCGGTATGCCGACAACCTTTAAGGAGCTTGGTATTGATGAAAATATCAACCTTAAAGAAATTGCAGACTCCTGCGGTATTGTACCCGGTGCTTACAAGAAGATTACTCACGAGGAAATATTAAAAATTTTTGAAGAATGTAAGTAAACCCTTGACCTAAAGTAAACTTTAGATATTAAAATTTAATTATCAAACAGAAAAGGAGTAACTATTATGGAATTTGCAAAATTAAATAACGGTGTTCAAATGCCTATGCATGGTATCGGAACATTTTTACTTTCACCCGACGAGGCAGAGGCATCTGCAACCTATGCACTCAAAAACGGTTGTCAGCTTATAGATACGGCAAACGCTTATTGCAATGAAAAGGCAGTAGGCAGAGCAATGAAAAACGCAGGCATTGACCGTAAAAATATTTTTCTTGAAACAAAGCTTTGGCCGTCATTTTACGAGCAGGACGACGCAGTAGATAAAACTCTCAACAGACTTCAAACAGATTATATTGATTTGCTTTTAATTCATCAGCCTGCAGGTAACTACATTGCAGGATATAAGCAAATGGAAAAAGCATATAGGGACGGCAAGGTTCGTGCAATCGGTCTTTCAAACTTTAATGAAGAGCAGATTTGCGAAATCTTGAATATCTGCGAAGTCAAACCGTCCGTTCTTCAAACCGAGGTGCACCCGTATTATCAGGAAAAGGAACTTAAAAAATTTCTTTCTCACGAGGATATTAAAATTCAGGCTTGGTATCCGCTTGGACACGGAGACTCAAAGTTACTTAACGAACCTTATTTTACTCAGCTTGCCCAAAAGTACGGTAAGACAAATGCGCAGATTATTCTTCGTTGGCACATTCAAGACGGAAATATTGTAATTCCGGGTTCAAAAAACAATGACCACATCAAAGATAATTTTGATGTCTTTGATTTTAAACTTACCGAAAATGAAATGTCCGAAATTTCGGCACTTGATTGTAACAAGAGATACTATACATCAACACCTCAAATGCTTAAAAAGTACGCAGAAATGGTTCCTCCTGTTGACGAACAGAAATAAAATTAAGGAGAATTAAATATGAAAAAATTACTTTCCACAGTTATGATTCTTGCTCTTATGTTTACTTTTGTTGCTTGCAATAACAGCACTTCAAGTAATAATGAAACAACATCAAAAACTTCAAGCACTGCGTCTTCTGACAAGTCATCAGATACGACATCTGAAAATAATTCCGATAAAACTTCAAACGGCAAAATTCTTGTTGTTTATTATTCCGCAACAGGCAGTACAAAAGCTGTTGCACAAACAATTGCAGATACCGCAAATGCAGACCTTTTTGAAATCACTCCGGTTGAACCATATACAAGCGATGACCTCAACTGGACTGATGATAACAGCCGTGTAAGCGTTGAACATAATGATGAAAGCAAAAGAGATGTTGAACTTACAAAAACAACGCCCGACAATTGGGAACAATATGACACTGTATTTGTAGGTTATCCGATTTGGTGGGGCATTGCCGCTTGGCCTGTAAATAACTTTATTAATGGCAACGATTTTTCAGGCAAAACAGTAATTCCGTTCTGCACATCGGCATCATCCGGACTTGGTGAAAGCGGTTCGCTCCTTGCTGAAATGGCAGACACAGGAAACTGGCAGGATGGCGAACGATTTTCCTCAGGCGCTTCATCTGACGATGTTGCAAATTGGGTAAACGGTCTTGAACTTAAATAAAATTTTTAAGCGTATATCTGTGCTTTTGACGGTGGCTTTTACGGCAACTATCCTCTCATCTTGTACCCCGTATAACGATACTTCAAATAATCAAACAGCCAACACATCTGCCACAAACCCGTCAAAAGCACAAACAACACAGCCTGCCAAAGAAAATTACAGCGTTACAAATGCCACAGACACTTATCGAGATTTTACAATTGATAATATCCTGCACAGTGATAATAACAGCGACATTCATTTCAACCTCTATATTCCGAAAAGCTATGATGGCAGTGAGGCTTATGCCCTATTTGTAACTTTACCCGGATATGAAGGACTTTATTTTCAAGGTGTTGGCATAAATCTACATGAAGAAAATTTTGGATTTGAAGCACAAAAATACAACAGCAATATGATTATAGTTGCTCCACAGCTGAACGGTTGGGATGAAGAATCAGCCGATGAAACAATTGCACTTGTTGAATACCTCTTATCTGCTTATAATATAGATAAATCTAAAGTCTATATTGAAGGCTATTCAGGTGGCGGTGAAACCGCATCTATTGCAGTAAGCAAGCGACCTGATTTATTCACGGCATATCTTCAAGTCAGTTCACAATGGGACGGCGAATATGATAGTGTTGCAAAAGCACATCTTCCCGTATACATAGCAATCGGCAGAGATGATGAGTACTACGGTTCTGGCAAATCTCAAAGTGCTTACAATACGCTTTATAATCTTTACAAACAGCAAGGTCTGACAGAATCTGAAATTGACAAAATTCTTGTAATTGATATCAAAGAAAGAGAATATTTCACAAGCAGAAATGTCGATAGCGAACACGGCGGCGGTGGTTTATTTGCGGAGGATAAAGATATAATGTCTTGGCTTTTCGGCAAGCATTAAGACAATTCATAAACAATTTTTAGGAGAAGAAAAAATGGGCAAAAAAGTTTTAATATTATCAGGCAGTCCGAGAAAAGGCGGCAATTCCGACCTTTTATGTGATGAATTTATGCGTGGTGCAATGGAATCAGGAAATGAAGTTGAAAAAATCAGAGTTGCCTCAAAAAAGATTGCTCCGTGTTCTGCATGCTATTATTGTAAAAATAGTGGAGAATGTGTACATAAAGATGATATGGCAGAAATCTTGCAAAAAATGATTGATGCTGATGTACTGGTTCTTGCAAGCCCCGTATATTTCTATTCAATCAACGCTCAGCTCAAAGCTGTTATCGACAGAACAGTTGCAAGATGGCTTGAGGTAAAGAACAAGGAATTCTACTATATTGCAACTATGGCTGATGAGTCTCTTTCTTCGGCAAAGACAACAATAGATTGTTTTCGTGGTTATGCCGATTGCGTTGAAGGTGCTGTTGAAAGAGGCATTATCATCGGCAACGGTGTGTACGAATTAGGCACAATCAAAGACACTCCTGTTATGAATAAGGCATATGAAATGGGCAGAAATGTATAATTCAAAAGGCGCTTTAATTAAAAAGAAAAATGTAAAACCGATAGTTGACATACTGATGACAATAGCATTACTGCTTTTGATGTCATACGAATTGATAGGTTCAACAGCACATGAAATCGTCGGCATAGTAATGTTTGTTCTGTTTATTGTTCATCACATACTCAATATTCATTGGACAAAATCATTGTTCAAAGGCAGACAAACTCCGTTAAGAATATTTCAGGATTTGCTTGTTGTTCTTATTTTAATTTGTATGCTCGGTTCAACGATTAGCGGAATCAAAATTTCAAGGCATATTTTTACATTCTTGAATATTAAATCTGCATATGTTGCAAACAGAATCCATATGCTTCTGGCATATTGGGGCTTTGTATTCATGTCACTTCACCTCGGTTTGCATTTAAATATGATTTGCCTGATGATTAAAAATAAAAAGCAGATTTCACCAATAGTAAAAACTGCTTTCAAAATAGTTTTTGCACTCATATTTGCATACGGGATTTTTGCATTTTTTAAACGAGATATAGCAGGTTATTTATTCCTCAAAAATCAGTTTTTCCTACTTGGCGATAATGAACATCTGCCATTCTATCTTCTTGACTATATCTCAATAATGTTCACCTTTGCAATCCTAAGCCATTTAATTTCAAAACAACTTAGAAAAAGAAAATAGATATTATTAACCCCTCAGAACTATTCTGAGGGAATTTCTTTCTTTATAATTTTCTGACTGGATTCCTATTGTATATCACCTACCCAGGCAAACATAGCCTTTGCATTTAAATCTTTCGTTATGACTTGTTTACTTGTAAACTTATTCTCCAGCACAACAAATTATAGCCATAGTTAGTCAGCCTAACCGACAAGGAAGATAAAAAAGAAACTTTATTGTGAAACCTCTCCCCTTTATGCCCCGCAAAAAAACACTTCTTAATCCTATTTGTACAAATCGACTACAATCTAATTTTACCCATAAAAAAAGAGCCCAATGGCTCAGATGCAAAAATATTAAATAAGTAATTGTTATTGATTATCTTCAATTTTCTGATATGCACTTACTTTTTAAGATTTACAAGAAGGTATCGTTTTATTCACTCCATGCTGTGGAGGGAAGTCGATTACTTGCTCTTTTAATGAAACTTTCTTTGAAATTTTGTCGATAAACGGAATTTTTACATGCAAGCCTGTTGACCATGTTACATGATATGTTCCGAGTCTTTCAATTACATATGCGTGTGCCTGCGGCACTACCTTGACATTGCTTACAATTACTATAAGCAGGATTAAAAGGATGATACCTAAAATAATAAGTCCTAACATTATTTACCTCTCATTCT
>OJQH01000219.1_pt1 | contig 34040 bp, 23 predicted proteins | sample 1601421 | NCBI WGS metagenome assembly OJQH01 (sample SAMN03922503, study PRJEB24848) | human gut metagenome | isolation source: stool sample | host: Homo sapiens | place: Germany | collected 2011-11 | reverse complement strand
TGATGTCGCCGCCGGCCACGCCGCCGGTGTGGAAGGTACGCATGGTCAGCTGGGTACCGGGCTCGCCGATGGACTGGGCTGCGATGATACCCACGGCCTCGCCGGGGCCCACGGGCTTGGAGGTGGCCAGGTTCATGCCGTAGCACTTGGCGCAGATGCCGCTGTGGGCCTTGCAGGTCAGCACGGTGCGGATCTCGGCGGAGTGAATGTCGAAGCTCTCCAGCAGGGCGGCGTCGCTCTCGGTCATCATGTGGTCCTTGGAGATCAGCACCTCATCGGTGCCGGGCTTCAGGATATCGCGGACCGGGAACCGGCCCCGGATGCGCTCGGAGAACTTCTCGATGACCTGGCCGTTTTCGCTGATCTCGGACACCAGAATGCCCTTCTGCACGCCGCAGTCGTCCTCCCGGATGATGACATCCTGGCACACGTCCACCATGCGGCGGGTCAGATAGCCGGAGTCGGCGGTACGCAGAGCGGTATCCGCCAAGCCCTTCCGGGCGCCTCGGGAGGAGGTGAAGTAGTCCAGCACGGACATACCCTCGCGGAAGTTTGCCTTGATGGGGATCTCGATGGTCTTACCGGCGGTGTTGGCCATCAGGCCGCGCATACCGGTCAGCTGACGGATCTGCTTCATGGAGCCTCGGGCGCCAGAGTCCGCCATCATGAAGATGGGGTTATAGCGGTCCAGGCTGGCGGTCAGGGCGTCGGTAACGTCGTTGGTGGTCTTTTCCCACTCGCGGACCACCAGCTTATAGCGCTCCTCGTCGGTGATGAAGCCCATGTTGTACTGGTCCTCGATGTCCACCACCCGCTGTTCGGTCTCCCGGATCAGCTCGTACTTCTTCTCGGGGACGGTCATGTCCGCGATGGAGATGGTGATGGAGCCCCGGGTGGAATATTTATAGCCCGTGGCCTTGATGTTGTCCAGCACCTCGGCGGCGGTGGTGAAGCCGTACTGCTTGATGGTGCGGTCCACGATCTTGCCCAACAGCTTCTTGCCGCAGGTCTCGGTGATCTCATAGTCGAAGAAGTGCTCGGAACGGGTGCCGTCGTCGTTATACCGCTTCACAAAGCCCAGATCCTGGGGGATGTTGCGGTTGAAGATGATGCGGCCGGCGGTGGCCCGGACCACATGGGACAGCTTTTCGCCGTTCACTTCACGGGTCACCCGGATCCACACGGGCTGGTGCACGCCGATGACGTGCTCGTTATAGGCCATGAGCACCTCGTCCTCGTCGCGATAGATGTTCATGTGGACATTGGCCCGCTCCTGGTCGGTGAGCTCGTCATAGCTCTTGCCGGCCAGGGAGAAGTCCACGCCCTGGGGCCAGTATTCGTCGTTGTCCATCTGGCTGACGCCGTTTTCAAACCGCTCGAAGGTCAGGTAGTAGGAGCCCAGCACCATATCCTGGGTAGGAACGGTGACGGGGCCGCCGTCCTGGGGCCGCAGGAGGTTGTTGGCGGACAGCATCAGCAGGCGGGCCTCGGCCTGGGCCTCGGCAGACAGGGGGACGTGGATGGCCATCTGGTCGCCGTCGAAGTCGGCGTTGAAGGCGGTGCAGTTCAGGGGGTGCAGCTTCAGGGCGCGGCCCTCCACCAGCACCGGCTCAAAGGCCTGGATGCCCAGGCGGTGCAGGGTAGGCGCGCGGTTGAGCATCACGGGGTGGTCCTTGATGATCACGTCCAGAGCGTCCCACACCTCGGTGACGCCCTTGTCCACCATGCGCTTGGCGGACTTGATGTTGTTGGCGGAGCCGTCCTCCACCAGCTTCTTCATGATGAAGGGGCGGAACAGCTCCAGGGCCATCTCCTTGGGCACGCCGCACTGATAGATCTTCAGCTCGGGGCCCACGCAGATAACGGAACGGCCGGAATAGTCCACGCGCTTGCCCAGCAGGTTCTGGCGGAAGCGGCCCTGCTTGCCCTTGAGCATATCGCTGAGGGATTTCAGCGCCCGGTTGTTGGCGCCGGTGACGGGGCGGCCCCGGCGGCCGTTGTCGATGAGGGCGTCCACGGCCTCCTGGAGCATGCGCTTTTCGTTGCGGACGATGATGTCCGGGGCGCTGAGCTCCATCAGGCGCTTGAGGCGGTTGTTGCGGTTGATGACCCGGCGATACAGGTCGTTGAGGTCAGAGGTGGCAAACCGGCCGCCGTCCAGCTGGACCATGGGCCGAAGCTCCGGGGGAATCACCGGCAGCACGTCGATGACCATCCACTCCGGCTTGTTGCCGGACAGACGGAAGGCGTCCACCACCTCCAGGCGCTTCACCACCCGGGCCTTCTTCTGGCCGGTGACGGTTTTCAGCTCCGCGTGGAGCTGGGCGCTGAGCTCCTCCAGGTCGATCTGCTGCAGCAGCTTCTTCACGGCCTCGGCGCCCATGCCGGCGTCGAAATCGTCCTCATACTTCTCCCGCATGTCCCGGTATTCCTTCTCGGACAGCAGCTGGTTGCGCAGCAGAGGGGTCTCGCCGGGATCGGTGACGATATACGCCGCGAAGTACAGGACCTTCTCCAGGATACGGGGGCTGATGTCCAGCAGCAGGCCCATCCGGGAGGGGATGCCCTTGAAATACCAGATATGGCTGACGGGGGTGGCCAGCTCGATGTGGCCCATGCGCTCCCGGCGCACCTTGGCCCGGGTGACCTCCACGCCGCAGCGGTCGCAGATCTTGCCCTTGAAGCTGATCTTCTTATACTTGCCGCAGTGGCACTCCCAGTCCTTGGTGGGCCCGAAGATGCGCTCGCAGAACAGGCCGTCCCGCTCGGGCTTCAGGGTGCGGTAGTTGATGGTCTCGGGCTTCTTCACCTCGCCGTAGGACCACTCGCGAATCATTTCCGGAGAAGCGATTCCGATTTTAATGGCGTCAAAAGTGGGATAACTCATGCTGTATGCTCCTCCTATTCCTTAAAATTCGTCGTCCGCGCCGTTGTAGGAGGCCTCTACCTCCTCCTCGGGCACATAGTCGAAGCCTGCGTCCGCCAGCTCGCTCTCGTCGGCGCAGCGGCTGCGGCGGTCGTCCTCGGCGTCCATCCGGGCCAGGTTGAAGGAATCCGGGGCGTTCTCGTCCTCCTTCAGCTCGATCTGGTTGCCGTCCTCGTCCAGCACCTGGATATCCAGGCACAGGGACTGCAGCTCCTTCACCAGCACCTTGAAGGACTCGGGCACGCCGGGGGTGGGCACGTTGTGGCCCTTGACAATGGCCTCGTAGGTCTGCACGCGGCCGGTGACGTCGTCGGACTTCACCGTCAGGATCTCCTGCAGGGTATAGGCCGCGCCGTAGGCCTCCAGTGCCCAGACTTCCATCTCGCCGAAGCGCTGGCCGCCGAACTGGGCCTTGCCGCCCAGGGGCTGCTGGGTCACCAGAGAGTAGGGGCCGGTGGAGCGGGCGTGGATCTTATCGTCCACCAGGTGGTGCAGCTTCAGGAAGTACACGTAGCCCACGGTGACCTTGTTGTCGAACCGCTCGCCGGTGCGTCCGTCATACAGCCAGCTCTTGCCCTGGGGGTCCAGACCCGCCTGGGTCAGGGCCTCGGTGATGTCCTTATCGGTGGCGCCGTCGAAAATGGGGGTGGCCACCTTCCAGCCCAGAGTCTTGGCGGCGTAGCCCAGATGGACCTCCAGCACCTGGCCGATGTTCATACGGGAGGGCACGCCCAGGGGGTTCAGCACGATGTCCAGGGGGGTGCCGTCGGGCAGGAAGGGCATATCCTCCTGGGGCAGGACCCGGGACACCACGCCCTTGTTGCCGTGGCGGCCGGCCATCTTGTCGCCGGGCTGAATCTTGCGCCGCTGGGCGATATACACACGGACCACCTGGTTCACACCCGGCCCCAGCTCGTCGCCGGCCTCCCGGGTGAACACCTTGGCATCCACGATGATGCCGCTTTCGCCGTGGGGCACCTTCAGGGAGGTGTCCCGGACCTCCCGGGCCTTTTCGCCGAAGATGGCCCGCAGGAGCCGCTCCTCGGCGGTCAGATCGGTCTCGCCCTTGGGGGTGACCTTGCCCACCAGGATGTCCCCGGCGTGGACCTCGGCGCCCACGCGGATGATACCCCGCTCGTCCAGGTCCTTCAGGGCGTCCTCGCCCACGTTGGGGATATCCCGGGTGATCTCCTCGGGCCCCAGCTTGGTGTCGCGGGCGTCGATTTCGTATTCCTCGATATGGATGGAGGTGTAAACGTCCTCCTTCACCAGCCGCTCGTTGAGCAGCACGGCGTCCTCGTAGTTATAGCCCTCCCAGGTCATGAATCCCACCAGGATGTTGCGGCCCAGGGCGATCTCGCCCTGATCGGTGGCGGGGCCGTCGGCCAGCACCGTGGGATCGTCGCCGCCGTGGACCCGCTCGCCCACGGAAACGATGGGCTTCTGGTTGATGCAGGTGCCGTGGTTGGAGCGCAGGAACTTGATGAGCTTATAGTCCTTGGTCTCGCCGCTGTCATACTTGACGGACACGTTGGTGGCGTCCACCTTGGTGACCACGCCGTCGCCCTCGGCCAGCACCACCACCTCGGAATCCAGGCAGATCTTGTGCTCCATACCGGTGCCCACGATGGGGGCCTCCGGCCGCAACAGAGGCACGGCCTGCCGCTGCATGTTGGCGCCCATCAGGGCGCGGTTGGCGTCGTCGTTGGGCAGGAAGGGGATCATGGCCGTGGCGATGGACACCATCATACGGGGGGAGATATCCATATAGTCCACAAACTCCGGCTCCACCTGGATGGTCTCGTCCTGGTGGCGGCAGGTGATACGGGGGCCGATCAGGCAGCCGTTCTCGTCCACCGGCTCGGCGGCCTGGCAGACCACATACTGATCCTCCACGTCGGCGGTCATATAGGTGATCTCGTCGGTGACGCGGCCGGAGGGCCGGTCCACCCGGCGGAAGGGGGCCTCGATGAAGCCGTATTCATTGACCCGGGCATAGGTGGCCAGATAGGAGATCAGTCCGATGTTGGGGCCTTCAGGCGTCTCGATGGGGCACATGCGGCCATAGTGGCTGTAGTGCACGTCGCGGACCTCCATGTTGGCGCGTTCGCGGCTGAGGCCGCCGGGGCCCAGGGCGGACAGACGCCGCTTGTGGGTCAGCTCGGCCAGGGGGTTGGTCTGGTCCATGAACTGGCTCAGGGGGCTGGAGCCGAAGAACTCCTTGATGGCCGCAGTAACGGGCCGGATGTTGATCAGGCTCTGGGGGGTGACGATGTCCAGGTCCTGGATGGTCATCCGCTCCCGGATGACCCGCTCCATGCGGGAAAAGCCGATGCGGAACTGGTTCTGCAGCAGCTCGCCCACGCAGCGCAGGCGGCGGTTGCCCAGATGGTCGATATCGTCCTTCTGCACCAGGCCGTGGGCCAGGACGTTCATATAGTTGATGGAGGTGAGGATATCGTCGATGATGATGTGCTTGGGCACCAGGCGGTCCGCCTGCAGGCGGCACTGCTCGATAAGCTCCTCGCCCTGATACTGACTCAGCAGCTCCTGCAGCACGTCGAAGCGCACCCGCTCCTTGATGCCGCACGCCGTCTTGGGGTCAAAGTCCACATAGCGGCTCATGTCGCACATGCGGTTGGTGAAAATGCGGATGACCTCGCCGTTTTCCAGCCGGACCTTCACCATACCCACGCCGATGGCGTCCAGGGTGCGGCAGTCGTCGCCGGAGAGGACGTGGCCCTCCTCCAGCAGAAGCTCGCCGGTGGCGGGGTCGGCCACGGGCTCGGCCAGCTTCTGGCCCTTGGCCTGGGCCCACAGGGTCAGCTTCTTGTTGAACTTATACCGGCCCACGGTGCTCAGGTCATACCGCCGGGGATCGAAGAACAGGCCCTGCATCAGGTTCTCGGCGGAGTCCAGCGTGGGCGGCTCGCCGGGGCGCTGCTTGCGGTAGATCTCCAGCATGGCCTCCTCATAGGACTTGCAGGTGTCCTTTTCCATGGTGGCCACGATGCGGGGGTCGTCGCCGAAGCGGTCCAGGATCTCCGCGTCGGTCTTCAGGCCCAGGGCCCGGATCAGGCAGGTGATGGGGAGCTTGCGGTTCTTGTCGATGCGGACCCAGAACACCTCGCTGCTGTCGGTCTCATACTCCAGCCAGGCGCCGCGGTAGGGGATCACGGTGGACGTCAGCAGAGGCAGGTCGGTTTTCAGGTCGATCTCCTTGCCGTAGTAGATGCCGGGGGAGCGGACGATCTGGCTGACCACCACGCGCTCGGCGCCGTTGATGACGAAGGTGCCGCCATGGGTCATCAGGGGGAAATCGCCCATGAAGATCTCCTGCTCCTTGATTTCGCCCGTCTCCTTATTGTGCAGGCGGACGCTGACCTTCATGGGGGCGGCATAGGTGGCGTCCCGGGCCTTGCACTCCTCCACGTCGTACTTGGGCTTTTCGTCCATGCTGTAGTCGATGAAGCTCAGCTCCAGGTTGCCGGCATAGTCGCCGATGGAGGCCACGTCGGCAAAAACCTCCCGCAGGCCGGTGTCCAGGAACCACTGATAGGATTTCTTCTGGATCTCCAGCAGGTTGGGCATCGCCATGACCTCTTCGTGTCTGGCAAAGTTCTTGCGCAGGGTCTTGCCATAATACTTGTCCTTGGCCATCTTCAATACTCACGCCTTTCTTTTCGCATTTTCTCCGTGCTTTTCCTCAGGGAACGGCTCTCCGCCGATTTGACACGCGGGGGCGAGTTGTTTGTTTTCGCGCCGTTCCACTTGTAATTTCGGAGGAAAGCTGGTATCATAACAGCAGATTGAAATGGGGCATCAGGCCCCATTTTCTCGATATAGCGTCTTATTGTACCACAGGCGCGGCCCCTTTGTCAACATAAAACCCCGCTGGGAGCCCGATTTTTTCGGATTCCCGGCGGGATTTTTCGCTGCGGGGCAATTTCCTGGTGACAACCCGCCGCCTATCCCGTATAATAGATCCCACAGGCCCTTCGGGGCCGGGATAGGGAAATAAGGGAAAACGGAAGGAGAAGCCACATGACAGACATTCAGATCGCCCAGCAGGCCGCGCCCCTGCCCATCGGCGGCATTGCCGCCGCCTGCGGCATCGACCCCCAGTATCTGGAGCAGTACGGCCGGTATAAGGCCAAGATCGACTACCGCCTGCTGCGGGACCGGGCGGACCGGCCCGACGGCAAGCTGATCCTGGTCACCGCCATCACCCCCACCCCCGCCGGGGAGGGGAAAACCACCACCACCGTGGGCCTTACCGACGGCCTGCGGAAAATCGGCAAAAACGCCGTGGCCGCCCTGCGGGAGCCGTCCCTGGGGCCGGTGTTCGGCGTGAAGGGCGGGGCTGCCGGCGGCGGCTATGCCCAGGTGATCCCCATGGAGGACATCAACCTCCACTTCACCGGGGATTTCCACGCCATCGGGGCGGCCAACAACCTGCTGGCCGCCCTGCTGGACAACCACATCCAGCAGGGCAACGCCCTGGGCATCGACTGCAAGCAGATCGTCTGGAAGCGCTGCGTGGACATGAACGACCGCCAGCTCCGCCACGTTATCGACGGCCTGGGAGGCCGGATGCAGGGGGTGCCCCGGGAGGACGGGTTCGACATCACCGTGGCCAGCGAGGTCATGGCCGTGCTGTGCCTGGCCAGCGATATTCCGGACCTGAAGTCCCGGCTGGGCCGGATGATCGTGGCCTATACCTATGACGGGCGGCCGGTGACGGCCCACGATCTCAAGGCGGAGGGGGCCATGACGGCCCTGCTGAAGGATGCGCTGAAGCCCAACCTGGTGCAGACGCTGGAGCACTCCCCTGCCCTGATCCACGGCGGGCCCTTTGCCAACATCGCCCACGGCTGCAACAGCGTCACCGCCACCCGGATGGCCCTGAAATTAGGGGACTATGCCGTTACCGAGGCGGGCTTTGCCGCCGACCTGGGGGCGGAGAAGTTTTTCGACATCAAGTGCCGCCTGTCCGGTCTGCGGCCCTCCGCCGTGGTGATCGTGGCCACGGTGCGGGCGCTGAAATACCACGGCGGCGTGCCCAAGGCGGAGCTGAACCGGGAGAACCTGTCCGCCCTGGAAAAGGGTCTGCCCAACCTGCTGCACCATGTGGGCACCATCCGCAATACCTTCCACCTGCCCTGCGTGGTGGCCGTCAACGCCTTCCCCACGGACACGGCGGAGGAGCTTCGGCTGGTGCAGGAGCGGTGCCGGGAGCTGGGAGTCAACGCCGTGCTGTCGGAGGTCTGGGCCAAGGGCGGCGAGGGAGGCCGGGACCTGGCCCGGGAGGTGGTGCGCCTGTGCGATCAGCCAAGGCTGGAGGAGTTCACCTTCGCCTATCCCGACAACGCCTCCCTGATCTATAAGCTCAACTCCATTGTGGGGCGGGTGTACGGCGGCAGTCAGGCGGTGCTGACCCCCGCCGCCCAGAAACAGCTGAAGCGGCTGACGGAGCTGGGCTTCGGCGGCCTGCCGGTGTGCATGGCCAAGACCCAGTATTCCCTGTCCGACGACCCGGCCCTGCCGGGGGCCCCCAGGGACTTCACCGTCACCGTCCGCAGTCTGAAGGTCAGCGCCGGAGCGGGGTTCATCGTGGCCTATACCGGGGACATCATGACCATGCCGGGCCTGCCCCGGGTCCCGGCGGCGGAGAACATCGACGTGGACGAAAACGGCGTCATCACCGGGCTGTTCTGATACTGATTCTTGATTAAAAAATTTAATCAAGAATCCCGTGCGCTGTGCGCACGCACAGCGTGTGAAAACACGCTGTGACGTCTCATACAAAACCTGACGCACCTTCGGTGCTATAAAAAGCTTTTCAAGCTTTTTAACAGGTTTTAGTATGAGAGGATACATGTAGAAGAAAGCGCACCCCCGGCGGAATCCGCCGGGGGTGTCGTTCTTGTCATGTCATTGCGAGGAGGCCCGCAGGGCCGACGTGGGCCCGACATCAACCGTCGGGTCTGCCGAACGCACGTTCCGCTTGCGTTCGGCTGCAATCCGTATTCCCTGCACAGCGGCCCGCTGGGGGCAGCGGGCCCTACTTGGCTCTCCCTCTGGGAGAGCTGTCACCGAAGGTGACTGAGAGGGCCTGCTGGGGCTTCTGGTTTCTGCCCACCGTCGTGCCAGCCGGGGCACTTCCTCGAAATCGCCTCGCTTCATCCGCCACCGGCGGCGCTTCGGCGAATTGCCCTCTCATACTGATTCTTGATTAAAAAATTTAATCAAGAATCCCGTGCGCTGTGCGCACGCACAGCGTGTGAAAACACGCTGTGACGTCTCATACAAAACCTGACGCACCTTCGGTGCTATAAAAAGCTTTTCAAGCTTTTTAACAGGTTTTGGTATCAGTCGGCTGCGCCGACAGCTCCCCCAGAGGGGGAGCCAAGCCGCAGGGGCTTCGGCATTCCGGGGGGGCGCTATGAAAACCTATCCTTCCAGCAGGCTGTCGGCGCTGACGCCGAAAAAGGAGGCCAGGGTACGCAGCTCGATATCCGTGACGAAGCGCTTGCCTGCCTCGATGCGCTGCACGGTGTTTTCCGCCGCCAGGTGAAACCGCACCCGTCCCACCGGCAGGGCCCGGGGACAGCGCAGGGTCAGGCGGACGGCGGCGGGGGAAATTGCACCCCCCGGCGGGACAAAAAATCCCCGGCAGAGCGGTGCTCTGCCGGGGATTGGTTAGCTATACGCCTGTTGGGACGTCAATCAGTCGTTGTTGATGGCGATGACGACGCCGGAACCCACGGTACGGCCACCCTCACGGATAGCGAAACGCAGACCGTTCTCGATGGCGATGGGGGTGATCAGCTCCACGTTCATGTCGACGTTATCGCCGGGCATGCACATCTCGGTGCCCTCGGGCAGGGTGATGATGCCGGTAACGTCGGTGGTGCGGAAGTAGAACTGGGGACGATAGTTGTTGAAGAAGGGGGTGTGACGGCCGCCCTCGTCCTTGGTCAGAACGTACACCTGGCCAACGAACTTGGTGTGGGGGTGAATGGAACCGGGCTTGGACAGAACCTGGCCGCGCTCGATCTCGGTCTTGGCAACGCCGCGCAGCAGGGCGCCGATGTTGTCGCCGGCCTCAGCGTAGTCCAGCAGCTTGTGGAACATCTCGATACCGGTGACGACGGTCTCGCGCTTCTCGTCGGACAGACCAACGATCTCAACCTTCTCGTTGAGCTTCAGCTGACCACGCTCCACACGGCCGGTAGCAACGGTACCACGGCCGGAGATGGTGAACACGTCCTCGACGGGCATCAGGAAGGGCATATCCTCCTTGCGGTCGGGGGTGGGGATCCAGGTATCAACAGCGTCCATCAGCTCCTTGATGCAGGCATACTCGGGAGCGTTGGGATCGGTGGACTCGGAAACCAGGGCGTTCAGGGCGGAACCGCGGATGATGGGGGTGTCGTCGCCAGGGAAGCCATAGAAGTCCAGCAGCTCGCGGACTTCCATCTCCACCAGCTCCAGCAGCTCCTCGTCGTCCACCTGGTCGCACTTGTTCAGGAACACCAGCACGGAGGGCACGTTCACCTGACGGGCCAGCAGCAGGTGCTCACGAGTCTGAGCCATGGGGCCGTCGGAGGCAGCGATGACCAGGATAGCGCCGTCCATCTGGGCAGCACCGGTGATCATGTTCTTGATATAGTCGGCGTGGCCCGGGCAGTCGACGTGGGCATAGTGGCGGCCCTGGATCTCGCCGTCCTCGCCGGTCTTGAAGTTGTGGCCGGTACGATTCTCGGTCTCATACTCCACGTGAGCGGTGTTGATGGTGATACCACGCTCGCGCTCTTCGGGAGCCTTATCGATGGAAGAATAGTCGGTGTACTCAGCGCCGCCCTTCATCGCCAGGTACTTGGTGATGGCAGCGGTCAGAGTGGTCTTACCATGGTCGATATGACCGATGGTGCCGATGTTAACATGGGGCTTGTTTCTCTCAAATTTCTGCTTAGCCATTTGAAAAAATCCTCCTTAACAAATTTGCATCATGGTTTTCAACGCAATGTCTTGTTCTAACATTGCTATTCTACAGTATTCGCTGGGGAAAAGCAATCGTTTTTTAACGATTTAGAAATTTTCCCGTCCGGTGCGCTTGTTGATGAGCTTCTCCTGCAGGCCCTTGGGCAGCTCGATATAGTGGCTGGGCTCCATGGTGTACTGACCACGGCCCTGGGTGCGGGAGCGCAGATCGGTGGCGTAGCCGAACATTTCCGCCAGAGGAACAAAGGCGTCGATCTGCTGGGCGCCGGCGCGCATCTCGTAGCCCTGAATCTGGCCGCGGCGGGCGCTGATATCGCCGATGACGTCGCCCATATATTCCTCGGGGACGATGACGGAGACCTTCATGATGGGCTCCAGCAGCGTGGGATCGGCCTTGCGCATGGCCTCCTTGAAGGCCATGGAGCCGGCAATCTTGAACGCCATCTCGGAGGAGTCCACCTCGTGATAGGAGCCGTCGTACAGGGTGACCTTCACGTCCACCACGGGGTAGCCGGCCACGGTGCCGGAGAGCATAGCGCCCTGGATACCGGCGTCGATGGCGGGGATATACTCCTTGGGGATAGCGCCGCCCACCACTTTGTTGATGAACTCGTAGCCCTTGCCGGACTCGTTGGGCTCCACATGGATCTTGACGTGACCATACTGGCCCTTACCGCCGGACTGGCGGGCATACTTGGTATCCTGGTCCACTGCCTTGCGGATGGTCTCCTTGTAGGCCACCTGGGGCGCGCCCACGTTGGCCTCCACCTTGAACTCGCGCAGCAGGCGGTCCACGATGATCTCCAGATGCAGCTCGCCCATACCGGCGATGATGGTCTGACCCGTCTCCTCGTCGGTGTAGGTGCGGAAGGTGGGGTCCTCCTCGGCAAGTTTCGCCAGGGCGATGGCCATCTTCTCCTGGCCGGCCTTGGTCTTGGGCTCGATGGCCACGCGGATCACGGGCTCGGGGAACTCCATGGACTCCAGCACGATGGGGTGCTTCTCATCACAGAGGGTGTCGCCGGTGGTGGTGTTCTTCAGGCCCACCACGGCGGCGATATCGCCGGAATAGACCGTTTCCAGGTCCTCCCGGTGGTTGGCGTGCATCTGCAGCAGACGGCCCACGCGCTCGCGCTTGCCCTTGGTGGCATTGAGCACGGCGGAGCCGGTGTTCAGCGTGCCGGAATACACGCGGAAGAAGCTCAGACGGCCCACATAGGGGTCGGTCATGATCTTGAAGGCCAGAGCGGAGAACGGCTCGTCATCGGAAGCGTGACGGTCCTCCTCCTCATCGGTCTTGGGGTTGGTGCCAACGATGGCGGGAATGTCGGTGGGGGCGGGCATATAGTCCACAATGGCGTCCAGCAGCTTCTGCACGCCCTTGTTCCGGTAGGAGGATCCGCAGGTGACCGGCACCATCTCCACGGCCACGGTGGCCTTGCGGATGGCGGCGCGGATCTTGTCGGTGGGGATCTCCTGACCCTCCAGATACATCTCCATGATCTCGTCGTCGAACATGGAAACGGCATCCAGCAGCTTTTCCCGGTACTCGTTGGCCAGGTCCATCATATCGGCGGGGATGGGCTCCACGCGCATATCCTTGCCCAGCTGATCGTAATAGATATCAGCGTCCATCTCCACCAGGTCGATGATGCCCTTGAAGGACTCCTCTTTCCCGATGGGAAGCTGGATGGGCACGGCGTTGCACTTGAGGCGGTCGTGGATCATGTCCAGCACGTGATAGAAATCCGCGCCCAGCATGTCCATTTTGTTGACATACACCATCCGGGGCACATGATAGTGGTCGGCCTGACGCCACACGGTTTCGGACTGGGGCTCAACGCCGCCCTTGGCGCACATCACGGTGACAGAGCCGTCCAGCACACGCAGAGAACGCTCCACCTCCACAGTGAAGTCCACGTGACCCGGGGTGTCGATGATGTTGATACGCGTCTGGGGGAACTGGTCCTTGGAGCCCTTCCAGTAACAGGTGGTAGCGGCGGAGGTGATGGTGATGCCACGCTCCTGCTCCTGTTCCATCCAGTCCATGGTAGCGGTTCCCTCGTGCGTCTCGCCGATCTTGTAGTTGACGCCCGTGTAGTACAGAATACGCTCGGTCGTGGTGGTCTTGCCTGCATCAATGTGGGCCATGATGCCGATATTTCTCGTATTTTCCAGTGTAACCTTTCTCGGCATAACGTTCTCCTTTTAATCAGTTTGCGGGGCTTACCAGCGGAAGTGGGCGAAGGCCTTGTTGGACTCGGCCATCTTGTGGGTATCCTCGCGCTTCTTCACGGCGCTGCCGGTGTTGTTGGCGGCGTCCATGATCTCGCCTGCCAGGCGCTCGGCCATGGTGCGCTCACTGCGGGCGCGGGAATAGTTGGTCAGCCAGCGCAGACCCAGGGTCTGACGGCGGGCAGGACGAACCTCCATGGGGACCTGATAGGTGGCGCCGCCGACACGGCGGGCCTTGACTTCCAGGCTGGGCATGATGTTTTCCATGGCCTGGGTGAACACTTCCAGAGGCTCCTTCTCGGTCTTTTCCTTGATCAGATCAAAGGCGCCGTAGACAACCTTCTGGGCAACGCCCTTCTTACCGTCCAACATGATGCTGTTGACGAGCTTCGTCACCAGCACGGAGTTGTACATAGGATCGGGCAGAATTTCTCTCTTGGGAACATTACCTCTTCTGGGCACTATGCTTCCCTCCTTCATAAAAATATGATTTCATAGGTACTCAACAGCCGGAGACTGTTGTACGGCCTGCCAAAGAGGTACATACGATATATATAAACCTTTTCGGCAAAGCTCATTTCATGCGGGGATTACTTGCTCTTGGGACGCTTGGCGCCGTACTTGGAGCGCGCCTGCATACGGCCCTGAACGCCCTGGGTATCCAGAGTGCCGCGGATGATGTGGTAACGAACACCGGGCAGGTCCTTGACACGGCCGCCGCGGATCATGACCACAGAGTGCTCCTGCAGAGAATGACCGACACCGGGAATGTAGGCGGTGACCTCGTAGCCGTTGGTCAGGCGGACACGGGCGATCTTACGCAGAGCGGAGTTGGGCTTCTTGGGGGTGGCAGTTCTCACTGCGGTGCAGACGCCGCGCTTCTGAGGGGAGGACAGATCGGTCTCCTTGTTCTTCAGCGTATTCAGGCCCTTCTGCATAGCGGGGGAATTGGACTTGTAGGTAGCCTGTTTCCGGCCCTGCTTGACCAGCTGATTGAAAGTAGGCATGCAATGAACTCCTTTCTAAAGATTTGTGGGATGACTCCCTATATTTTCCACGGAACAAAGAATTTTATTCCGTTGGAAGCGGTTTTTCCTTTGCCAGCAGCGCTGCGGCGGCGGTGCCCACGTCGATGCCGCAGGCCCGGCCCAGCTGGGCCATGGTGTGCGCCCCGGACACGGGAACGCCCCGTTCCCGGCAGCGGCCCTCCAGCGGCCGGGTCAGCCGGGGATCGGCGTCGCAGGCCAGAAACACCCGGCCTGCCCGGCCGGCGCTTACTGCCCGCTGCACCTGTTTCAGGCCCACCACCTTGTCTTTGGATGACAGCTCTTCCAGCACGTGGGAACCTCCTCGGCACAGTGTGTCTGCCGCATGGCAAAATTCGCGGAATCCATACCCGCGCAGTTTGAAATTATAGCATAGCCCCCGGTGTACGTCAAGAGAATTTATAAGAAAACTTTTTGGGCGGATGGGAAGAAAAAATGTGTTGATCGACAAAAAACCGCCCGGACAGATAGACTTGACCAAAAAGGGCAAAGCCCTTTTTGGTCAAAAGGCTTGCAGTCTGCCGCGCGCATAATTTGTTCGCTGGAAGCGAACAAATTCCATACTTGCAGACCGAAAAGTGTTTTTTGCGACGTACACGCCGCCGCAAAAAACGGATTGCAGCTTATTTGCCGCCTGCGGGCGGCAAACTCTGCGAGGCTTTTTTGACAAACTGCGCGAGCCAGCCTATTCGGCTGGCTCGCAATGACAGACTATCCAATTTGGACTCACAGCGTTTCCATGGCGGCGTTGACGGCGTCCTCACAGCTGCGCATGGCCAGGATGGTCTTTTCCATCAGCTCCTCTAAGGTCCAGCCCAGGCGGTCGGCCCCCTGCTGGATCACGTCCCGGGAGCACCCGGCGGCGAACTTCTTGTCCTTGTACTTCTTTTTCAGGCTCTTGACCTCCATGTCCTGGCAGCTTTTGCTGGGGCGCATCAGGGCCGCGGCCCCAATGAGGCCGGTCAGCTCGTCGGCGGCATACAGGACCTTCTCCATCTGGTGGGTGGGCTCGATATCGCAGCAGATGCCATAGCCATGGCTGCACACGGCGTGGATCAGGTCGTCGCCGCAGCCCGCTTCCCGCAGAAGCTCCGGCGCCTTCTGACAGTGCTGTTCCGGCCACCGCTCAAAGTCGATGTCGTGCAGCAGGCCAACCGCGGCCCAGAAGTCCGCCTCCTGGCCATAGCCCAGCTCCCGGGCATACCAGCGCATGACCCCCTCCACCGTCAGGGCGTGCTGAAGGTGGAAAGGCTCCTGATTATACTTCCGCAGCGCCGCCAGCGCCGCCTCACGGGTGATACATTCTCTCATATGTGCACATACTCCTCTATATAAAGATGATTTTTCTGTGATTGTAGCAGGGTTTCCCTTAAAATGCAAGAATATTCTGCTCCAGCAGGGCCATCAGCTGGCGGGCCTGGCAGCGCTCCTCCCGGGACAGGTCCTCCAGCAGACGGGACAGGCACGGATCGTCCGCGCCCCGGGCCGCCTGATCGTACTGCCGGGCGGCCCAGACCGCCTGGTGATACCGCTGGCGCAGGGCCTGCCGCCAGGGAAGGCGCTCCCCCGGGCCTGCCGCCAGGGCCGGGCGGTAGCACTGGCCGCAGGCCAGGTAATACACCGCCATCAGCTGACGGGCGTGGGCCTCCTCCCGGCCGGCCATCCGCTGCAGCATCCGCCGGGCGGCGGGATTGGGGGCCTGCCGGGCGGCCTCCAGACAGGCGCGCCGGTTCCCCAGCTCTCCCTCGATCATCTCCTGCAGGCCCCGCAGATCCGGCCCCGGGGCCGCCGGACAGCCCGCTTCCTCCCGCTCCTCCGGATATGGGTCCAGCTCCGGCGACACCCGCCGCCATACCCGGCGGCAGCTTTCGTAATCCAGGGCATTCCGGTCCGTCTGATCCATGTGATCCCCTCCTTCTTCCCCCATTCTATGCCGGCGGGAGGAAAATGGTGCGTTATGGATTGCATTTTTCGGAAGAATCTGCTAAAATTATTATTTTGTGAGGGGATTTTTCCCCAAAGGAGGAAGCATTCCATGCTGGAGCTGCAAAACATCTGCTATCGCGTGTCCACTCCCGAGGGGGAGCTGGACATTCTCAGGGACATCAGCATCACCATTCCGGACCAGCGGCTGATGGTTTTCACCGGCCCCAACGGCGGCGGAAAAACCACCCTGGCCAAGATCATCATGGGCCTGGTCCAGCCCACCTCCGGCCGCATTCTGTATAACGGCCAGGACGTCACCCCGCTTTCCATCACCGACCGGGCGCGTCTGGGCATCAGCTACGGCTTTCAGCAGCCGCCCCGGTTCAAGGGGATCACGGTCCACGATCTGCTGCGGCTGGCGGCGGGGAAGAAAAAGCTCACCAAGGACCAGTGCTGCGCCTATCTGACCAAGGTGGGCCTGTGCGCCAACGACTATCTGGACCGGGAGGTGGACGTGTCCCTTTCCGGCGGCGAAGTCAAGCGCATCGAGATCGCCACCATTCTGGCCCGCCGGGGCAGTCTGATGATCTTCGACGAGCCGGAGGCCGGCATCGACCTGTGGTCCTTCGCCCGGCTGACGGAGACCTTTGAACAGATCCACCGGGAGCATCAGGCCGCCATGATCATCATCTCCCACCAGGAGCGGATCATCCAGCTGGCCGACGAGATCGCCGTGATCGCCGGGGGACGCATCGCCCACCGGGGCACCACGGAGGAAATTCTGCCGCTGATCCTGGCGGACACCCTGGGTGGATGCCCGGTGCTGAATCGAGAGGAGGCCCGTTCATGATCACCGAGATCGACGCAAAGCTGCTGGAAAAAATCGCCGACCTGACCGGAAAGCCCGCCGGGGCCTTCAACATCCGCAAGGACATGGGCTGCGAGGCCCGGCAGTCCACGGAGCACATCGCCATCGACCCCCGGGCCGACGGCAAGCCCGGCATCGACATCCATTTCAAGGCCGGCACCAAGGGCGAGACCTGTCACATCCCCGTGATCATCAGCCAGACGGGCATGAGCGACATGGTGTACAACGACTTCTATGTGGCCGACGACTGCGACGTGAACATCGTGGCCGGGTGCGGCATCCACAACTCCGGCTGCGACGAAAGCCGCCACGACGGCGTTCACACCTTCCACATCGGCAGAAACTGCCGGGTCCACTACACGGAGAAGCATTACGGCGAGGACGCCCAGGGCGAGACCGGCAAAAACGTGATGAATCCCCAGACCATCGTGTATCTGGGGGAGAACTCCACCATGCAGATGGACACCGTCCAGATCCGGGGCATCGACTCCACCCTGCGGGACACCCGGTTTTACTGCGAGGCCGGCAGCGAGGTGGTGGTCACCGAGCGCCTGCTGACCCACGGGGACCAGACCGCGGAAAGCGACATGACCATCGAGCTCAACGGCAGGGACGCCCGGGGCCGGGTGATCTCCCGGTCCGTGGCCCAGGACAGCTCCCGCCAGGTGTTCCGCCCGGTGATGGTGGGCAACAGCCAGTGCTTCGGCCATGTGCAGTGCGACTCCATCATCATGGGCGCCGCCCACATCCAGTCCGTTCCGGCCATCACCGCCAACTGTCCCGACGCCCAGCTGATCCACGAGGCCGCCATCGGCAAGATCGCCGGGGACCAGCTGCTGAAGCTGGAGACCCTGGGCCTGACCCCCGAGGAGGCCGAGGAGACCATTCTCAAGGGCTTCCTGGCGTAAAATACGCAGAACGACACCCCCGGCGGATTCCGCCGGGGGTGTGCTTGTTGAATGCGGGGTATCGGGGGCGGGGCAGAGCCGAAGCGCCTGCGGCTGGGCTCCCCCTTTGGGAGAGCCAAGTAGGGGCCGACGTCCCCGGCGGCCCACTGTGCAGGGGGTACGGATTGCCACAACCAGTCTGCGGACTGGTTTCGCAATGACACGGCAAGGAGATTGGCGGTCAATGGCCGGGCGAACGGGCCGGCTTCCGGCAGACCGCCTGTCAGGGGGTTTCCCGGCTGTCGGCGGCGGAGGAGGCGTTTTCGGCCACACGGCTGGCGGCCTTGGCGTCCTCCTGACCGGCGGCATAGGCCCAGCTGCGGGCCTCCTCCAGCTCCTGGCGGCGGGCCTGCTCATCCCGCTCCGCCTGGCGGGCGGACCGGCGGGCCGACACGCTGCGGCGGGTGGCCTTGATGACCTGCCACGCCGTCACCAGCACCACCGCCGCCAGACCGATCCATCCGGCGGTGCGGATCTGCCAGAAGTCCCGGATGGTGAAGGCGTCGTTATACATACCCAGATAATACAGGGCCACGCCGCCTACCACGCACAAAAGCCCCAGCACCAGGTCCAGCACCGCCCGGACCCGATGAGCCCCACGGCGCACAAAGAAACACACGATCAGCGCCAGGGCGCACCAGAACAGCGCCGGGGACTGACAATACAGAACGCTCATACGGCTGCCTTCTTTCTCATTTCCCGGTTACAGGCTGCACTTGCCCCGGGGGATATATTTGCCGTCAGGCCCGGCCAGAACGAAGCCGTCCTCCACCGCCAGGCGGCCCCGGAGCCACACCTGCCGGATGCCGCCCCGGATGGCGAAGCCCTCATAGGGGGAATAACCGGCCAGGCTGGCCATGTCCTCGGCCCGGAGCACATGGTCCGCCTGGGGATCGTATACCACGATGTCCGCGTCGGCCCCGTCCTGGAGCACGCCCTTCCGGGGGAACATCCCGTAGAGCTTGGCGGGGTTTTCCGCCAGCACCCGGCACATGGTGGCCAGGCTGATCTTCCGGGTGGTAACGCCGTAGGTATACAGCAGCTCGCCCCGGTTCTCCACCCCCGGCAGACCGCCGGGAATCTTGGTGAAGTCCCCCCGTCCGGCGTCCTTCTGCTCCAGGGTGAAGCTGCAGTGGTCCGTGGACACGGTCTGAATTTCCCCCTTGCGCAGGGCGGCCCACAGGACCCGCTGGTCCTCCGTCTTGCGGATGGGCGGGGCGCAGACATACCGGGCAGCCATGGAATACTCCGGCGCGTCATACACGCTGTCCTCCAGCACCAGATACTGGGGGCAGGTCTCCACATATACCCGCTGGCCCCGCTTGCGGGCGGCCTCTACCTCCCGCAGGGCGGCGGCGTTGGTCAGATGCACGATGACTACCGGGATATCCACCGCCTGGGCGATGCGCAGGAGCCGGGACACGGCCTCGGCCTCCAGAAAGTCCGGCCGGGTCCGGGGATGGGAGCCCACGCCCATCTGGCCTGCCGCCTTCTTTTCGGCGATCAGCGCGTCGATGACGCCGCTGTTTTCGCAGTGCACGCCGCAGACGCCGCCCTTTTCCTTCAGCTTCTTCAGGGCGTGATACATGGCCTCGTCGCCGATCATCATGGCGGGATAGGTCATATACATCTTGAAGGAGGAGATGCCGGCGGCGTACATATCGTCGATCTCCGCCTCGATGCCGGGGTTCCAGTCGTCGATGGTCATATGGAAGCCGTAGTCACAGCAGCAGTTGCCGTCGGCCTTCTTGTGCCAAAGCTCCAGCCCCTGGTGCAGGGTTTCGCCCTTGTTGGGGCAGGCGAAGTCCACCACCGTGGTGGTGCCGCCCCGCAGAGCCGCCCGGCTGCCGGAGAAGAAATCGTCTGCCGTTGTGGTGCTGCACACGTCCAGGTCGAAGTGGGTGTGGGCGTCGATGAAGCCCGGCAGCAGAAGCTGCCCCTCCACGTCGATGACGGCGGCCTCCGGCGCGGTGATGCTGTGGGCCACCCGGAGAATCTTCTCGTCCTCCACCAGCACGTCCGCCCGGCGGGTCCCCCGTCCGGACACCACCGTGCCCCCGCGAAACAGATATTTCATGGAAATGCCCTCCTTTTCCGGATCATATGGCTTGATTTTTTATTATACCACGGAACAGGCAGAAAAACATACTGTTTTTTCCGGTTTTTCCCTGAGAAAATCCAACAAAAAAGGGGGAATATTTTTGTATATCCTGCAGAAGGAAAAAGAATTTCCTTTTCCGGAAAAATCATGTATGATAGAGGTACAACAGAACGCGCACCGCGCTCTGAAAATGAAGGAGGAAAGATACCATGCGGAAATTCTTAGCGACTCTGCTGGCGCTGGTCATGACGCTGGCGCTGATGGTCCCGGCTTCCTGGGGCGAGAACAAGGAGACGTATCAGCTCCCTGACTCCCTGGAGGGCAAGACCGTCATCCTGCACACCAACGACGTTCACGGCGCCATCGACAAGTATGCCAAGGTGGCTGCACTGCGGGACGAGTGCTACGACAAGGGTGCTCACCAGGTGATCCTGCTGGACGCCGGTGACTACAGCCAGGGCTCTCCCTACGTCAGCCTCAGCAAGGGCGCAGCCGCCCTGGACATGATGGCCCTGGTAGGCTATGACGTCATCACCCTGGGCAACCACGAGTTCGACTACGGCTTCCCCCAGCTGATGGAGAACCTGAAAAAGCACCAGGGCGATTTCATGGTCGCCTGCAACAACCTGGTGGACGATGAGGGCGAGCTGATCTTCGCCCCCGGCGGCACCGCTCCCATCTATGCCGACGACACCTATGAGACCGAGCTGTTCCGCATCGCCATTGTGGGCATGGCCACTCCCGAGACCCAGACCAAGGCCAACCCCGCCCTGATGAAGGGCCTGAGCTTCATCGGCGGCAAGGATCTGTACAAGGTCACCCAGGAGGATGTGGACATGGTCCGCAGCGAGGGGAATGCCAACATCGTCATCGCTCTGGGCCACCTGGGCGTGGATAAGTCCTCCGAGCCCAACTGCTCCTATAATGTGATGCAGAACGTCAAGGGCATCGACCTGTTCATCGACGGCCACTCCCACACGGTGATGACCGCCAGCAAGGACAACAACATGGTCCAGTCCACCGGCACGGGCCTTGCCTATGTGGGCGCCATCGTCATTGACAACGCCACCAAGAGCATCGAGAGCAACGGCCTCATCGACCTGTCCGCCTACACCAAGGAGGACGCCGCCGTGAAGGCTGCCGCCGACAAGATCATCAGCGACATCAACGCCGAGTACGGCAAGGTTTTTGCCAGAACCGACGTGGAGCTCAACGGCGACAAGGATCCCGGCAACCGCACCCAGGAGACCAACCTGGGCGACCTGATCACCGACTCCATGCTGTGGGCCATCCGCAAGGACGCTGAGCTCACCGTGCCCGCCGAGGACGTGGTGGCCATCACCAACGGCGGCGGCATCCGGGCCTGGATCCACAAGGGCGACATCTCCAAGCTGGACGTGAACACCGTGCTGCCCTTCGGCAACACCGTGGCTGTGGTGTACGTCACCGGTGCCGAGCTGCTGGAGGCCCTGGAGGCTTCTACCTTTGCTCTGCCCGACTCCCTGGGCGGCTTCCCCCAGATTGCCGGCATGAACATCTCCATTGACGCCACCAAGAAATACGATCCGCAGACCACTCCCTATCCCAGCGGCAGCGGTAAGGCCACCTACTATGGTCCCGCTTCCATCAACCGCGTCACCATCAACAGCGTCAACGGCAAGGCCTTTGACCCCAACAAGACCTATGCCGTGGTCACCAACAACTTCTGCGCCGCCGGCGGCGACACCTACTATGCCTTTGCTGCCGCCTCCAGCCAGTTCGACACCGGTCTGCCTCTGGACGAGGTGCTGATGGACTACATCACCACCGAGCTCAAGGGCGTTGTGGGCGAGCAGTATGCCCAGCCCCAGGGCCGCATGACCATCACCCTGCCTGCTGAGGAGCCCACTACTCCCACCACTCCCACCAAGCCCGAAAGCCCCAAGACCGCCGATACCGGCGTGGTGGTGTACGGTCTGGTGGCCGTCATGGCAGCCGGCGCTGTCGTGGTGATGACCTCCAAGAAGCGCAAGGCCATCTGAGCGATCTCCTTTCGCTGACACAGCATCTCCCCTGCCCCGGCGGACAAGCCCCGCCGGGGCTTTTTCTGTCATGGCGCTATTCTGCAACTAAAATTACGCCAACCGCTTTTCAAATCCGGCGGGATGTGCTATGATACAATGTAATAAAGAAGAATTACGAGGGCTTATGCCAGATATCGCGGCTTCTTATTTTGCTGAGGAGGACACCATTCATGGCTGAGGTTGGAAAACGGGAGGTCCGGGTGGACGCCTTTGACAAGGCCACCGGACGCACCAAATATTACGAGGATCTGATGCCCCGGGACGCGCTGTATGCCCGCATCAAGCACTCCACCATTGCCCACGGCTTCGTGAAGTCTGTGGACACCACCGCTGCGGAGGCGATCCCCGGCGTGGTAAAGGTCCTGACCTGCTTCGACGTGCCGGAGCATCCCTTCCCCACCGCCGGTCACCCCTGGTCCATGGACCCGGGACACCAGGACGTGGCGGACCGGCATCTTCTGAACCGGCACGTCCGCTACTACGGCGACGACGTGGCCGTGGTCATCGCGGAAAACGAGGTGGCCGCCATGCAGGGCGTCCGGGCCTTGCAGGTGGAGTATGAGGAGCTGCCCCTGGTGCTGGACGCGCAGGAGGCCATGAAGCCCGGCGCACCCCGGCTTCACGATGACTATCCCGACAATGTCCTCAAGCACACCGACATGAAGAAGGGCGACTATCAGGCCGCCATTCAGGAGCCGGGCCTCATCAAGGTAGAGGGCTGGTACGACACCCCCACGGTGCAGCACTGCCACATTGAGAATCACGGGTGCTTCGCCTATGAGGAAAACGGCCGGATCACCGTGGTGGCCTCCACCCAGATTCCCCACATCATCCGCCGGGTGGTGGGCCAGGCCCTGGGCCGCCCCTGGAGCGACATCCGGGTGGTAAAGCCCTATATCGGCGGCGGCTTCGGCAACAAGCAGGACGCCCTGTATGAACCCCTGTGCGCCTGGTGCTCCACCCAGGTCCAGGGCCGCTGTGTCCGCATCGACTGCTCCCGGGAGGAAACCTTCGTCTCCAACCGGGTGCGCCACGCCATCCGGTTCCACATCGTGTCCTGGCTCCGACCGGACGGCACCTTTGCCGCCCGAAAGGTGGAGCTGTTCTCCAACCAGGGAGCCTACGCCTCCCACGGACACAGCATCGTGGCCAAGGCCATGGGCTCCTTCCCCCAGCACTACCCCTGCGACAACATGGAGTGCGACGCATGGACCGTGTTCACCAACCGGCCCGCCGCCGGGGCCATGCGGGGCTATGGTATGCCCCAGGCCTCCTTTGCCGACGAGGCCAACGTGGAGGACTGCGCCAAGGCCGTGGGCATGGACCCCCTGGCCTTCCGGATGCAGAACGTCATGCCCCAGGGGTACGAGGACGGCTTCTCCCACAACGTCAACTATGACGATTCCTTCCGCCAGTGTCTGGAGGCAGGCAAGAAGTACATCGACTACGACAAGAAGCTGGCAGAATTTGCCAAGGATACAGGCCCCGTCCGCCGGGGCATCGGTATGGCCACCTTCTGGTACAACACCGCCGTGTATCCCATCTCTCTGGAGACGTCCTCCAACCGGATGCAGCTGAATCTGGACGGCAGCGTCACCATGCAGTGCGGCGAGACGGAGATCGGCCAGGGAGCCGACACCGTCTATGCCCAGATGGCCGCCGATGTGGTGGGCCTGGGGGACTATCGCAGGGTCCATGTGGTGTCCTGCCAGGATACCGACGTGACCCCCACCGGCCTGGGCGCCTACGCATCCCGGCAGACCTATGTGGCGGGCTTCTCCATCCGCCAGACGGGCCTGATGCTGAAGGAGAAAATTCTGGACTACGCCGCCAGGCTCACCCGCCAGGCGGTGTACAACATGGACATCGTGGACGGCAGCATCGTCCGCACCACCGACGGCAAGGTGCTGATGAGCCTGTCGGAGCTGGCCATGCACGCCCAGTATAACCCCAACGACTCCCAGCATATCACCGCCGAGAGCACCTATACCATCCGCAACAACGCCTATTCCTTCGGCTGCACCTTCGCCGAGGTGGAGGTGGACATCCCCATGTGCAAGGTGACGCTGAAGGACATCATCAACGTCCACGACTGCGGCAGGCTGGTGAACCCGGCCCTGGCGGAGGCTCAGGTTCACGGCGGCATGTCCATGGCCATCGGCTACGGTCTGTCCGAGCAGCTGCTGTTCGACGAAAAGACCGGCCGTCCCCTGAACAACAACCTGCTGGACTATAAGCTCTCCACCATCATGGACCACCCCCATCTGGAGGCGCAGTTCGTGGAAAATGCCGAGCCCACCAGCGCCTTCGGCACCAAGGCCCTGGGCGAGCCTCCGGCCTGCTCCGGCGCCCCCGCCATCCGCAACGCCATCTACAACGCCACCGGCGTGGCCATCGACCAGGATCCCATCACCCCCCACGTCCTTTTCCGGCGCTTCACGGAAGAGGGCCTGATCCGGGACTAAGGAGGAAATACCGCTATGTATGATATGTCAGCGCTCTACCAGGCCCAAAGCGTCCAGGACGCCATCCGCCTGCGGCTGGAGCATCCCGAGGCCCAGATCATCGCCGGAGGCACCGACGTGCTGGTGCAGATGCGGGAGGGCAAGCGGGCCGGAAAGGCCCTGATCAGCATCCAGGGCTGCCGGGAAATGCGGGGCGTGTCCCTGGATGAGGAGGAGAACCTCCGCATCGGCAGTCTCACCACCTTCAGCCACATCACCGCCGATCCCCTGATCCAGCGGTACATCAACGTCCTGGGCGAGGCCGTGGACATGGTGGGCGGCCCCCAGATCCGCAACGCCGGAACCATCGGCGGCAACACCTGCAACGGCGTCACCTCCGCCGACTCCGCCTCCACCCTCCACGCCTGGGAGGCCATCGTGGAGATCACCGGCAAAAACGGCGTCCGCCGGGTGCCTATCAAGGATTTCTACCTCAAGGCCGGCACCGTGGACCTGCGGGTGGAGGAGGGCGAGATCCAGACCGCCATTCTCATTCCCAAGGCGTCCTACGACCGGACCTGGGGCCACTATATCAAGTATGCCATGCGCAACGCCATGGACATTGCCACCCTGGGCACCTCCGTCAACGCCCGGCTGAGCCCGGACAAAAAGACCTTTGAGCGGGTGCGCATCGCCTTCGGCGTGGCGGGCCCCGTGCCTCTGCGGGCGCTGAACGCCGAGGCCTTCATCAACGGCAGGGAAGTCACCCTGGAGAATATCCAGCAGTTCGGCCGCACGGTGCTGGAGGATATCCACCCCCGGGATTCCTGGCGGGCCAGCAAGGCCTTCCGGTCCCACATCGCCGTGGAAAGCGCCAAGCGCTGCCTGATGGAGTCCGTGAAGCTGGCAGGAGGTGAGCTGTAATGGCAAAGAATCAGTATCAGCTGGTGACGTTCTTCCTCAACGGCAAGGAAGTGGAGAAAATGGTGGACGTCCGGGCATCCCTGACGGATATGCTGCGCAGCGACTTCTCCATGACCTCCGTGAAGAAGGGCTGCGAGGTGGGCGAATGCGGCGCCTGCAACGTCCTCATCGACGGCGAGTGCTACAACTCCTGCCTGTACCTGGCCGTGTGGGCCGAGGGCAAGCACATCACCACCCTGGAGGGGCTTATGGGCCCCAACGGTGAGCTGTCCGACATCCAGCAGGCCTTTATGGAGGAGACGGCCATTCAGTGCGGCTTCTGCACCCCGGGCTTTATCATGACGGCGGTGGAGATCCTGGACCGGGGCGTGTACTACACCGACGACCAGCTGCGCAAGTTGCTGTCCGGCCATCTGTGCCGCTGCACCGGGTATGAGAACATCTTCAAGGCCGTGAAAAAGACCATGCTGCGCCGTCTGGGCCGCCTGGACGATCCCTTCCTGAACACCTGACATCCGGCTCCCCCTGTGCGTCCCACAGGGGGAGTTTTGTCCCCCGGAGATTCATAGAAATTTAACACAAAACCCGTCATTCTCCGCTTGTGACGGGGTTTGTTTTATGGTATACTGCAAGAATGCTACTACTATCTGCCCGGAAGCGGCCAGGCTGGGGGCAGTTTTTTTGACGGAAGGAGACCAAGATGGACTCAAACAACAGAAACGGCGGAAACAACGGCGGAAACAAGAAGAACAACCGGAATCTGCGCAGTGTCCTCTCCCTGATCGGCTGGGCGTTGGTGCTGACCCTGGTGTTCAACTACATTCTGGCCATGACCAGCGGCGGCAAGAGCTTCGAGATCACCTACAGCCAGATGATGAACCTGGTGCAGGAGGACCAGATCAAGAAGATCGAGCTGAAGGACGGCGTGCTGTATGCCACCCCGGTGGACGGCTATACCTATACCCAGGAGTCGTCCAACAAGAACCAGCAGCCCCGGACCTATACCCAGAGCGAGAAGAACCCCATCACCCTGTACACCACCTACCTGACGGACACCCGGCTGCTTCCCCTGCTGGATGAGCACGACGTGGAGTATTCCAGCCCCGTGAGAAGCTCCTGGAGCGTGCTGGGCGACATCCTGACCATGTATGTCCTGCCCATGGTGCTGATGGTGGGTCTGTTCCTGCTGGTGATGCGGATCATGTCCAAAAACGGCGGCGGCATCGGCGGCATCGGCAACGTGGGCAAGTCCAACGCCAAGGTGTATATGGAAAAGCAGACCGGCGTCACCTTCAAGGACGTGGCCGGTCAGGACGAGGCCAAGGAGTCCCTGGAGGAGATCATCGACTTCCTCCACAACCCCGGCAAATACACCGCCATCGGTGCGAAGCTCCCCAAGGGCGCGCTGCTGGTGGGCTCCCCGGGTACCGGCAAGACCCTGCTGGCCAAGGCCGTGGCCGGCGAGGCCAACGTGCCCTTTTTCTCCATCTCCGGCTCCGACTTTGTGGAGATGTTCGTGGGCGTGGGCGCGTCCCGTGTCCGCGACCTGTTCAAGGAGGCCGCCAAGGTGGCTCCCTGCATCATTTTCATCGACGAGATCGACACCATCGGCAAATCCCGTGACGGCGGCCGCTTCGGCGGCAACGACGAGCGGGAGCAGACCCTGAACCAGCTGCTGGCGGAGCTGGACGGCTTCGACCCCAGCAAAGGCGTTATCGTGCTGGGAGCCACCAACCGGCCGGAGGTGCTGGATAAGGCCCTGCTGCGTCCCGGCCGCTTCGACCGGCGCATCACCGTGGACCGGCCCAACCTGGCGGGCAGACTTGCCACCCTGCAGGTCCACACCCGGAACATCCGCCTGGCGGAGGACGTGAACCTGGACAAGATCGCCCAGGCCACCGCCGGGTGCGTCGGCGCGGACCTGGCCAACCTGGTGAACGAGGCCGCCCTGCGGGCCGTGCGCAAGGGCCGCAAGGCCGTGAACCAGAACGACCTGCTGGCCGCCTTTGAAACGGTCATCGCAGGCTCCGAGAAGAAGGGCACCGTCATCACCCAGGAGGAAAAGCGCATCATCGCCTATCACGAGGTGGGCCACGCCCTGGTGGCGGCCAAGCAGAAGAATGCCCAGCCCGTCAGCAAGATCACCATCGTGCCCCATACCCAGGGGACCCTGGGCTACACCCTGCACCTGCCGGAGGAGGAGAAGTTCCTCATGTCCAGGGAGGACATTCTGGCGGAGATCCGCACCCTGCTTGCAGGCCGCTCCTCGGAGGAGATCGTGTGCAACACCATGACCTCCGGCGCCGCCAACGACATCGAGCGGGCCACGGAGATGGCCCGGAACCTGGTGGCGCGGTTCGGTATGTGCGACGAGTTCGACATGATGGCCCTGGGCACCGTCCAGAGTCAGTATCTGGACGGCGGCTACTCCATGACCTGCGCCCAGGAGACCTATGCCGCGGCGGACCGGGCCACCATCGCCATCATCCGTCAGTGTCATCAGGACGCCAAGCAGATCCTCAGCGAAAACCGGGAACTGCTGGACAAAATCGCGGCGTATCTGCTGAAGAAGGAGACCATCACCGGTCAGGAGATGATGGCCATCATCGAGGGCCGGGATCCGGAGACCGTGGACAACTACGGCGCCTCCCGGGAGGAGGATCAGAAGCTGTTCCGCCCCTCCACCCCGGACGTGATCGAGGCCCCCGCCAAGCACATCAACATCGTGTCGGAGCCCATCCCCATGCCGGACTTCGACAGCCAGCCGGAGGACAAGCCGGAGGACAAGCCGGAGGACAAGCCGGAAGAAAAGCCCCAGGAGGAGGACTCCCAGGACAAGGAATAATTCCATACAAAAAGAGACGGGCCTCGGCCCGTCTCTTCTATTAAGACTGTAATATTGCAATTTCTTCACCGAACCCTGCCATCAATGAAAATCCACAAAGAATCTGACCTGTATCGGCCGCCTGCGATTTCTATGATCCGGCAAAGATACCGCCCTCCGAATTTTGAATATGCGCTCTGATAGCTGCTTCGTGCTCTTTGCAATAAGCATAACTATTCCGCATAAAATCCTCGATACTCTGACTCTGGTACATGGCATCCAGCGTGTCCAAAATCGGTTTGCCATCCACCACCATATCGAAAAAATAGGGGTAGATGCAGCCGCCGTTCTCTCTGGGGAAGTAGGGATTGATGGAACTGAGTCGTTCATCCTTCATCACAGACTCAACCACCATTTCACTCAAAATCCATTTGAGTGATGGGCGTTCATATTCATCGTAGCTGTCTCCGAACAACCTATTCCATACATGGAACCAAACAAAATGTATGATCTCGTGTATTCCACCACCGATCGCGCCTCTTTCGCTGTTCAGATAGAAAGTATCATAACAGCGTTCTTTTAGAAACCGCGGCTCAATGGGATTCAAGCTCAAATTGCACCGTATGTCGTTAAATAAGTTGGCACAATCCACGTCAAAGGCATCCGATAAAGCTGCTGTAATCTGTGGCTTACAAGCGTTCCAATGGCGAATATATAAAGCTGCCTTTTCATTGATCGTATCTTCTGACTCGGCATAAACGGCTCGCATGGTTCGCTCAATGTATTCGTTCCTTTCGGAGAAAGGTAAACTGATCGCATAGGCTTTATCAAGCTGCGGATAGAAACGGTATAGGGGTTCAGACCAAAAGGCTGATTCGGCTTCGGTCTGAAAGTCCATCATCCGCTGAATCATATAATCTACGCCCGGATTTACAAATTCAATGTCCATAGTCTTCTCCAATCAAAAGCAAAACGGATTTGCCACATGCTCCGCCCCGAACACTTTTGTAGCCATTCGATACATTGCCTTGGCGTGGATACGGTCATGCCAGATAAAACGGCGCAGGACTTTACGCAGTGACCAATCCTCGCCATAGCTGCCTTTTCTGACGGTATTTTGCAGAAAATCAGGGTTAGATTCCAGCGCCTCAAATCCCCGCTTGCGGCATTCGTATATGTTGCCGTCATGATCAGCCTTCACAGCGATCTCCGCAAAATAATATGTATTCACATTCTTTGTATGCTCGTACATTTCATTTGCCGTGCGGGGGACTGGTCCGTAAAAGCTCTTGCGTTCCGGTATGGCGGCTGCGTCCTTATCCGGGATAGATTCGTACAATGCGAGGAAATCCTTTGCTGACTTCAGCGCAAGGGTTTTAAGCGTCTCATATTCTTCTGTTGTCAGTGGTGGTTGTTCGCTTTCAAAAAGCACATCGGAATCTGCATCCCGAATTGTAAGCTCGGAGCATTTTTCTCCGACGATCACGATTTCCGCTTTGCCCTCGGCCTCCATGCCCAGCCAGCTGCAGTAAGAAACGATTTCCTGCGGCATCTTTGCCTTTGCGATTTCAAGGCTTTCGCCACGGGTATATGCACCGACAAAATTTGTGGCATAAAGCAAGGTGTCGCTGCCATTATGCTCCCATACGCAGTGAATGATCATAACGCTCCTCCGATCTGAGGCTGCTTCGAAGATTTATACTCGTTGTCCGCCTTAAGGTACGCCTCCGGATTGCTGTTCATATGGAACGCAAGCCTTTTGTCTCAGTCCTCGATGACGCCGCCGCCCAGCACCTGGTCCCCGTCGTACAGCACCACCGCCTGTCCGGCGGTGACGGCCCGCTGGGGCCGGTCAAAGACCACCTCTATGCGTCCGTCCGGCAGAGGGGTCACGGCGGCCTCGGCCTCCGTCTGGCTGTATCGGGTTTTGGCGGTGACCCGGATGGAGCCCGCCGGGGCGGCCCCGGCGATCCAGTTCACCCGGCAGGCGGTAAGGCGGCTGGTGAACAGGTCCCGGTCATCCCCCAGCAGAATGGTGTTGTCCCGGGCGTTTTTCCGCACCACATAGACGTGCTTCCCGGCGGACACCCCCAGCCCCTTCCGCTGGCCGGTGGTGTAGCAGGGAAGGCCCTTGTGGCGGCCCAGCACCCGGCCCTCCCGGTCCACGAAGTTCCCGGGCTCCAGGGTCACATGGCCGTATTCCTGCAAAAACGCCGTGTAGTCCCCGTCGGGGACAAAGCAGATGTCCTGGCTGTCGGCCTTGTCGGCGTTCAGCAGCCCCGCCTGGCGGGCGCTTTCCCGGATGGCGGGCTTGTCATAGTCTCCCACCGGCAGCAGCAGGTGGGCCAGCTGGCCCTGGGTCAGCTGATAGAGCACATAGCTCTGGTCCTTCCGCCGGTCCCGGCCCCGCAGCAGGCGATACAGCCCCGTGACCGGGTCCCGGTCCACCCGGGCATAGTGACCGGTGGCGATGTAGTCATACCCCAGCACCAGGGCCCGGTCCAGCAGCGCGCCGAACTTCAGGCAGCGGTTGCAGTCGATGCAGGGGTTGGGGGTATGTCCGGCGCAGTATTCCGCCACGAACCGGTCCATGACCTCCCGGGCGAAGCGCTCCGTCTCGTTGAACACATAAAACTTCATGCCCAGGCGATAGGCCACGGACCGGGCGTCGCCGGCGTCGTCGGCAGAGCAGCAGGCACCCGCCTTTTCGCCGTTATACAGCCGCAGCATGGCCCCGTCGCACTCGTACCCCTGCTGCCGCAGCAGCAGGGCGGCGGCGCTGCTGTCCACCCCGCCGGACATGGCCACCAATACGCGTTTTCCTTCCATGCGTGACCTCCTATGCATAAATCCGCAAAAAAACGGCAATGATCTAATCAATATAATTCCGGGTGAACGCCTGGACCGGCAGGGCGTCGGCCAGCTCCACCAGCACCGGGTTGAAGCCGCCGGCATAGTGGAAGGGCGGCTGGCGCACCAGGGTCACGCCGCTGCGGCGGTCCGGCAGGCGCACCGTCACCGCGGTGCCCTCCCCCTGCCGGGAGGAGACCATCAGGCTGCCGCCGTGGCCCTGGGCAATGCGGCGGCACAGGGGCAGGCCCAGGCCCAGCCCGTGGACCGGCAGGTCCATGCTGCTGTGCTGCCAGCGGTCAAACAGCCGCTCCAGCTTGTCCGCCGGAATGCCGGGGCCGCTGTCCTTCACGCACAGCAGCACGCAGTCCGGCCCCGTCCGCAGGGACACCTCGATGGTGCCGCCGGAAGGCGTGAACTTCATGGCGTTGGACACCAGGTTCCAGAACAGCCGCTCTAAAAGCTCCCGGTTGGCGGCGATGACGTGGGCCCGGTCCCGGCAGGTGAAGGACAGATTCAGGTCCAGCAGCTCCGCCAGGACCTGCCCCTGGCGGCTCAGGCCGTCCAGCAGCTCCACCAGCTCCACGTTTTCCGTGTCAAAGGGCTTGTCCTCCGCCAGCATGGGCGCGTCGGACAGATTGTTCACCACCCGCAGGATCTGATAGTAGCTCTGGCACAGGATGGCGGCGCTGTGATCCGTTCTGTTGTCCCGGTCCCGCAGCTGTTCCGGAGCCAACCGGCCCAGAGCGCCGTGTATATTGGCCAGGGCGCCCCGCAGCTGGACGGCAATCCCCGGCAGCACCTCGCGAAGCATCTGTTTTTCGGTGTCGCTGTACTCCATGTGATGACAGCCTCCTTCCGCTATTGTTTACGATTCCGGAAAAGCCCGACGCTTATTCCCGGAACGTTCTGTCTGTCATGCAAATTTATACCATACTATATCAATGAAAGAGGAAAAACACAAGATATTTGTCGCACCCTGCAAAAATATAAAAATTTTTCGAAAAGGGTCTTGCATTTTCGGAGGCCATCGCATATAATACAAACATACCATACGTTTGATATATTCCATTACGGAGAGGAAGCTGTTTTATGAGCATTAAAGTCGGTATCAATGGTTTTGGCCGCATCGGCCGCATGGTTCTGCGTTGCAGCCTGCAGCACCCCGAGATCGAGATCGTGGGCATCAACGACCTGTGTCCCGCCGATTACCTGGCCTATATGCTGAAGTACGACACCATGCACGGCAAGATCAATGCCCAGGTGTCCTCCGGCGATAACTCCATCATTGTGGACGGCCATGTGATCCCCGTGTACGCCGAGCGTGACCCCGCCAACCTGCCCTGGAAGGAGATCGGCGCGGAGTACGTCATCGAGTCCACCGGCCTGTTCCTGACCAAGGACAAGGCCAAGGGCCACATCGAGGCCGGCGCCAAGCATGTGGTCATGTCCGCCCCCTCTAAGGACGACACCCCCATGTTCGTTATGGGCGTGAACCAGGACAGCTACACCTCCGATATGACCTTCGTGTCCAACGCCAGTTGCACCACCAACTGCCTGGCCCCCATTGCCAAGGTGCTGCACGATAACTTCGGCATCGCCGACGGCCTGATGACCACCGTTCACTCCACCACCGCCACCCAGAAAACCGTGGACGGTGTGTCCGTGAAGGATTGGCGGGGCGGCCGCGCCGCTTCCGGCAACATCATCCCCAGCTCCACCGGCGCTGCCAAGGCCGTGGGCAAGGTGATCCCCAGCCTGAACGGCAAGCTCACCGGTATGTCCATGCGCGTGCCCACCCTGGACGTGTCCGTGGTGGACCTGACTGTGAACCTGGAGAAGCCCGCCAGCTATGACGAGATCTGCGACGCCATGAAGAAGGCCGCCGAGGGTGAGCTGAAGGGCATCCTGGATTACACCGACGAGCCCGTGGTGTCCTCCGACTTCCTGGGCAACACCCACACCTCTATTTTCGACGCCAAGGCCGGTATCGCCCTGACCGACACCTTCGTGAAGGTGGTCTCCTGGTACGATAACGAGATCGGCTATTCCGATAAGATCCTGTGCCTGATTGAGCACATGTATTCCGTGGATCACAAGTAAAACCCGACAGTTTCCCTTTTTATTGTTTTCCTTCTTTTTGTTCCGGAAAAAACGCCGTCCATCCTGGGCGGCGTTTTTTCCGATGATGGCGGCTTTTCCCCAAACAAAACCAGGAGCGCCGGAGCGCTCCTGGTTTTTGATGGGCAGGTTTCCTTACTTGGCCATAGCCTTGTCGGCGTTGGCCATTTCCTGGAAGATACCGGTGTGCTTCTTGGCTACGATGGCGCGGATCACCAGCAGGGTGCCGATCATCAGAGCCACGGCGATAATCATGCAGACCACAACGTTCTGCACGAGACCGGCGATGATGAAGCTGACGAAGGACACGGCAGCCACGGTGATACCATAGGGCAGCTGGGTGGACACATGGTTCAGATGGAAGCAGTGTGCACCGGCGGAGGCCATGATGGTGGTGTCGGAGATGGGGGACAAGTGGTCGCCGCACACGCCGCCGGCGCAGGAAGCGGCCAGACCGATGGACAGCAGGGTAGACTGATCATACCAGTCGAACACGGCGCAGACCAGGGGGACCATGATGCCGATGGTGCCCCAGGAGGTACCGGTGGCGAAGCCAATGAAGCAGGCCACGATGAAGATCACGGCGGGCAGGAACTTGGCCAGGCTGCCGGTGCCCGCCATGACGCCCCGTACGAACTCACCGACCTGCAGACCGTTGTCGCGGCACAGACCGCACAGGGTCCAGGCGAAGCAGAGGATCAGGATGGGGGAGATCATCTGGATGAAGCCGTTGGGGATGGACTCCATGGACTTCTCAA
>OJQH01000214.1_pt1 | contig 35008 bp, 30 predicted proteins | sample 1601421 | NCBI WGS metagenome assembly OJQH01 (sample SAMN03922503, study PRJEB24848) | human gut metagenome | isolation source: stool sample | host: Homo sapiens | place: Germany | collected 2011-11 | reverse complement strand
ATATATTACACCCTGAAGTTGACTTTAAGTCAAGAGGCATTTTTGATTTTTTCGTATAATTTTTAATTAACTGCATAGGTTGCTTTCCGTACAACACTCTTAGCTTAAATATTCTGCTGTTACTTGTGGGCATCCGATTAACTCCTCTATTTAAAATTGCAAAAGCAATCGCTATACTTACGCTCGGGCATAGTATGTTTTTGATATTGCAAACTATCTGCACGAACGGAGAGTTGCGGTACACCGCAAAAAAATACTGTACAACCGAGAAAGGCTGTACAGTATCGGAATTATTCTTTACAAGAAACTATTTCTTTTCAGTAAGAAGCTTATTGAGTTCGTCCATAAAGGTGTTAATATCCTTGAACTGGCGATAAACAGATGCAAAACGTACATATGAAACCTCATCAATATTCTTGAGCTGATCCATTGCAAGCTCACCGATTTGCTTTGAAGTGATTTCACGGTCAAGGCTTGACTGAAGCTGAGCCTCAATATCATTGACCATATTTTCAATCTGTTCAATTGAAACGGGACGCTTCTCACAGGCACGGAGAATTCCGCCTGTAAGCTTGTTGCGGTCAAAAACCTCACGGGATTTATCACGCTTAACAACAATTATCGGAACAGTTTCAATCACCTCATGTGTGGTAAAGCGTTTGCCGCATCTCAGGCACTCTCTTCTTCTGCGGATTCTTTCGCCGTCATCGGCCGAACGAGAGTCGATAACCTTGCTTTCTTCATAACTGCAATATGGACACTTCATATGAAAACCTCCGAATAATTATTCCCTAAAATAATTATAACATACCGTTTTCAAATTTCAAGTATAGAAAATTTACAATTTAATTACACTTTTATTGCATCAGAGATTGCGGTAATGCTTAACATTTCTCTTCTTCCTTTTACGCTTACCGTGAATTTTTGAAATAATAAGGTAAATGATGAGAACAAGAATGATAAGAGCGATAATCACGATAAACCAATAGGACTGAAATACTGTGCCGATGATGTTGAACACATAGAGAATTCCGCTGCGTTCAATCTTTTCGCCTGCAACAACATTAACCTCGGCAAGCTTCTGCTTTTCGCTGTTTGCATCTGCTTTGTAATAGATTGTTGCCTTGCCGACTACCGAGCCTTTGTCAAGCGGTGCGTCAACGCTTTCGGGAACATCCTGTTCAATAATTATATTCTCATCTGTGCAGTCTTTCGGAACAATTGCACTGAGGTCGGTTTCGGGATAAAGCAATGTACTGTTTTTGCCCCATGCAAGGTTAACCTTTACTTCGCAAAGCGGCTTTGACGAGGTGGCAACAGTGTTCATTTCAAGACTTGTCAATGCCCAGCGGAAAAGGTCTGCCGCATCGGTCATTGTTGCGTAGTCCTCGGTCACACCTTCCTCATACGGTGCGTGAAGAAGAATTGCCATATATGAATAGCCGTCTGCCGACGCTGTCGTTACAAGACATCTTCCTGCCTCGTTAGTCGTACCCGTTTTGATGCCCTTTGCATACATATAGTAATACTCACCGCCACGGTTGGCGTCAATGAGGTAGTTGGTTGTTACAAGGGCTGTATCGTCACCGTCACAAGTGTATGTACAGGTATTTGTGATTTCTTCAAAGCGAGGAAGAGTGAGCGCATAGGTTGTGATTTTGTACATATCACGGGCGGTTGTATAGTGGTCGGGATCGTGAAGTCCGTCAGGATTTGCAAAATGAGTGTTTTCACAACCGAGCTCCTTTGCTTTTTCATTCATCAGCTTGACAAAGTTATCAACATTGCCTTCACCAATATAATCGGCAAGAACCATTGCGGCATCATTACCCGAGGGAACCATCATGCTGTAAAGCAAATCGATTGCAGTCATACTCTTGCCGACATGATTTTCAACATTCGCAAGGGAACTGCCTGTGTTTTTGAGAACATCAAGAACCGACTGCTTAATCGGAATTTTTGTATTATCAAGATCGGCAATGTTTTCAACCGCAATTATGTAGGTCATAATCTTTGTTGTTGACGCAGGGTAACGCTTTGAGTCGGCGTCTTTTTCATACACGGTCTGACCTGAATCCATATTTACAAGAAGGATTGAGTCCGACTCGGTTTTTACATCATTAGGATAGGACGCAGCACCTGCCGATGTGAAAGCGGAACAGATAATGATGCAAAGCATACAGAGAAGTGAAAGTGTTTTGGTTATGGTTTTTCTCATTTACTTAATTCTCCCATTTATAGTTTTTCAGTTTAAAGCATTTTGTCCGCCACGCTCAAACAGGCGGTCTACCTCTGCTTTTAACAGTCGTATTTCATCGTTTCGGATATCGCCGTAACGGTCCATTATGCAGTCTGCAATTTTTTGAGAAAGTTCAAGGCTTTTTGTGTCGGCAAAATCGGCAATTGACATCTGCGGAAGTCCATGCTGTCTGTGACCGAAAAAGTCGCCGGGGCCTCTCATTTTCAAATCTTCATCGGCAATAACAAAACCGTTGTTCGTTGAACACATGACCTCAAGCCGTTCTCTTGTTGTCTTACTGCCCTTGTCGCTGATGAGAATACAATAGGACTGCGAACTGCCTCTGCCTACCCTTCCTCTCAGCTGATGGAGCTGTGAAAGTCCGAATCTTTCGGCATTTTCAATCACAATAACCGTAGCATTCGGAACATCAACGCCGACTTCTATTACCGTTGTGGCAACAAGAACGGAATACTCATTCTCGACAAACTTACGCATAACCTCGTCTTTTTCATCGGACTTCATCTGTCCGTGAACAATGCCGACTGCTATGTCAGGAAATTCCCGCAACATCAAGTCTGCGGCATATTCTTCGGCTGACGCAACATCGTCAAGCTCGCCTTCTTCAACAAGGGGACAAACTATATACGCCTGTCTGCCGTGTTTTACTTCACTGCGGATAAAGTCATACACTCCGCCACGCATTGCAGAAGTTCGCAACACGGTTTTCACGGGTTTTCTTGACGGCGGAAGTTCGTCAATTATTGAAATGTCGAGGTCGCCGAAAATGATAAGTCCGAGTGTTCTCGGAATCGGGGTGGCACTCATAACAAGCAGATGCGGATTGTTGCCCTTGCCGAGAAGCTTTGCTCTTTGCGCAACGCCGAATCTGTGCTGTTCGTCGGTTACGGCAAGCGCAAGATTTTTAAATTCGGTTTTATCGGTAATGAGAGCGTGTGTTCCGATTACCATATCAATCGAACCGTCTGCAAGTGATTTTCTGATTTGTTTTTTTTCGGATTCCCTTAGTGTGCCTGTCAGCAGACCAACCTTGATATCCGTATTTTCAAAAAGCTTTTGAAATGTTTTGTAATGTTGTCGGGCAAGGATTTCAGTCGGCGCCATAAATGCGGTCTGAAATCCGTTTTTGGCAACCGTGTAGCAGACCGAGGCTGCCACAGCCGTTTTGCCCGAACCTACATCGCCCTGAACAAGTCGGTTCAGCGGAGATGATTTGTTGATTATATCGTTTATGCAGTCCGACACCGCCCGTTTTTGGGCATTTGTCATTGTGAACGGCAAAAGCGATTCAAATTCTTTTGAATAATCCCTTGTGATTTCAAGAGAGGTTACTCCCCTGCTGTGGTCACGCAGATTTCTCATTCCGAGGTTCAGCACAACAAGTTCTTCGGTAACAAGCCTTTTTCGGGCTGCTTCAAGCTGTTGGCGGTTCTTCGGAAAGTGAATGTCAAACAACGCCTGTCTGAGTGAGCAAAGGTCAAATCTTTCTCTTATGGCATCGGGCAAAGGATCCTTAATTTTTGAAGGCAGCATTGAAAGTGCCTGTCGTACGGCTGATTCAACCGATTTACTCGGAAGTCCTGCCGTTTGTCTGTAAATCGGACGAATTTGTGTTCTTTTGACAGCAGGAGCAAAAGTCGGAGATACAATCTGCATTCCGTAACTGTCGGATGAGATTTTTCCGTAAAAGAAATATTCTCCGCCCTGTCTGAGCATTGAGCTGATGTATTTATTGTTAAAAAACACAAGCTGAATTGAACCCGTTTCATCATAGACTGCGGTTTTGGAAATAATTCTTCCGCCGCTTATTCGGGTATCGTTTACAGATGTTGCGACAACAGCCTTTATGCAGACGGTTTCACCGTATTCAAGCTCGTCAATATGCTTGATGTTGCTCCAATCCTCGTATGTTCGTGGATAGAAATTAATCAAATCTCCAACGCTTTTAATCCCGAGTCTTGCAAAAAGTGCGGCACGCTTTTCACCTATTCCGTTCAAATTTGTAACGGGAGTTTTATAAAGTGATGTCATACCGCACCTCCGTTATACAAAACGGGAGCATAACCGTAAAAATTATGCTCCCTGAAAAAATCCGATTTAAATGCTTATTCTACGCTGAGAATAAAGTAGTAAACAGGCTGGTCGCCCTTTACAAGAGTAATATCGGTTCTTGAACCGAACTTTTCACGAAGCTCTCCGTATGCCTTTTCTGCCTCTTCCTCACTTACATCCTCACCGTAGATAAGAGTAATGAATGAAGTGTCACGGCTGACCATATCCTTTGCAAGCTTGACAAGAGCCTTAACTGTGCTCTTTTCTGTGATTGTAAGCCTGCCGTTTTCAAGAGCGATAATGTCGCCCTCTTTGATTTTCTTACCGCCGAATTCACTGCTTCTTGCGGCAAAGGTTACAAGACCTGTGCCCACAGACGCAAGTGCGTCCGTCATAAGCTGTGCGTTGCTTTCGGCAGAAATCTCGGGATCAAAGTTGAGCATTGCCGTCATACCCTGCGGAATTGTTCTTGTCGGAACAATGATGACATTTCTGTCTTTTACCATCGGGATTGTCTGCTCTGCGGCAAGAATGATGTTTTTATTGTTTGGAAGAACGAGAACATTCTTGGCAGGAGTTGCCATAATTGCCTCATAGATATCGTCTGTACTCGGGTTCATACTCTGACCGCCCGAAACAACATTGTCACAACCGAGGTCTTTAAAGAGGTCTTTAAGACCGTTACCTGCGGCAACTGCAACAAAGCCGAAATCGTTTTCAGGTTCTGCGGGAACAAACTTTTCCTTTTCAGCCTTTTTCTTTGTTGACTTGACATTCTTGTGCTGTTCCTTCATATTCTCAACCTTAACCGTGAGAAGCTGACCGAACTCAAGTCCTTTTGAAAGAGCATTGCCCGGCTGTTCCGTATGAACATGAACCTTGATAATCTCATCATCATTTACAACAACTACGCAATCACCGATTGATTCAAGATAACTGCGAAGCTCGCCGATTTCGGTTTCAATCTCGGCATTTCTGCCAACGATGAACTCTGTGCAATATGTGAATCTGATATCATCGTCAAATTCAGCGGCGGCACTTTCAAATGTGCTGACGGTTGCAGGAGCTGTGTCATCGTCAGCTTCAATCATAATGCCGTTCTTAATTACAGAGAGCATACCCTCAAAGATTACGCAAAGACCCTTACCGCCTGCGTCAACAACGCCTGCCTTTTTAAGCACTGGCAAAAGCTGAGGAGTGATTGCAAGCGCCTCGTTAGCCTTGTCAACGATTGTCTGCCATACAGACACAACATCTCTGTCATACTTAGCGGCTTCGACACCTGCCTCATAAGCCATTCTTGCAACCGTGAGAATTGTTCCCTCTGTCGGTTTCATAACAGCCTTGTAAGCGGCGTCAACACCGATTCCAAGTGCTGCGGCAAGATTTTTGCCGTCAACTTCTTCAATGTCTTTAAGTCCCTGGGCAAAGCCACGGAAGATTAGTGAAGTGATAACACCCGAATTGCCTCTTGCTCCACGGAGCATTGCAGAGGCTGTGATACCTGCGGCATCACCTGCACAGGTACCGTCAAAATCTTCAAGCGCTGCAACAGCCGCATTGACTGTCATTGACATATTTGTACCTGTGTCTCCGTCGGGTACAGGGAAAATATTAAGATCATTTATACTGTTTTTTTGGTTTGAAATATTATTCGCACCGGAAATAACAGCCTGTTTGAGAATTTGTCCGTTTATCATTTAGGCACATCCTTTTAATGTACATTTCTTAATCAACTGCATAAGCCGATTTTACACCGACAAACGCAGTTTTACAATAATTCACATTATAACATTATACATTATCAGCTTGTTTTTTGCAATAGTATAATACACTAATTATCTGCAAAAAAAGCCGACTTAATCGGGATTGTTTCATATTTTTTGACAATTGGAAACAATTTACTTTATGCTGATTTGTGTTATTCAATACGCATTGACTCGGCTGAAACACACTTTCCGCTTTTGTCATCAACATCAAAAAGCGTACATTCCATTTTGCATTCTCCGCTTGCAAGGTCAAAACGCTGCGGAAGCTTATTTTTCAGCTTTGCAATTATAATTTCGCTCTTTACACCGAGAACGGAATGGATTGTACCCGTCATTCCTGTGTCGGTTATGTAGCCGGTTCCCTTCGGAAGAACCTGTGCGTCCGAGGTCTGAACATGGGTGTGTGTTCCGAACATTGCGGAAACTCTGCCGTCAAGGTAATAACCCATTGCCCTTTTTTCACCCGTTGCCTCTGCGTGAAAATCAACAATTATGATTTTGCTTTCAGCCTGTTTAATCATTTTATCTACACATTCAAAAGCGCAATTCAGGTTGTTATCCATATAGGAATTACCCATAATATTTATAATCGACACAATTCTTCGCCCTGTGTCAACATTAATTATACCTTTGCCTGGTGTTGAATTTTCGGGAAAATTGGCGGGTCTGACAATGAAGGGATTTGAGTCGAGGCAGTCATAGACTTCTTTTCTGCGGAAAGAATGGTTGCCGAGTGTAATTGCATCAACTCCGCTGTCAAAAAGATGCTTTGCGGACACGGGAGTCAGTCCGTTGCCGTCAGCTGAATTTTCACCATTGCAGATTACAAAATCAACGCCTTTCACCTTTTTGAGCGTGGGAAGATTGTTGCGAAGAAATTCACAACCGATACTGCCTACAACATCACCTATACATAAAATTCTCATAGTTATCCCTCCGTTTGTGTCCGATTGCAAAATTTCAGTCGTTCAAAGCAAAACATACAAATTGATTATAACACAACTTTTCTATTCTGTCACATCAAAATCAACCTGATCTGCAATATTTTCGTTAAAAATATAATCTGTTGTCACCCTGTAGCCGTCTTTATTTTCTTTAACGGAAATTTGTTTTGAAATAACCTTGCTTTTATTCTTTGTAAAAATCTCATAGAGAATACAGTCAGCCTTTGCAATCTCCTCAGCCTTGTTTTTACTTACAGAGTTTTCGGTTGTTACAAGTTCACGGTCGGTTCTGATTTTAAGTCCTACCGGCAGAACAACATCATTTATAAACAGATTTTCTCCGTGAACTGTACTTACAAAATTATCGTAGTTTTCAAAGGCAAGGTTACAGGGAAAATCAAGCCATAAAAATCTGAAATTTTTTCTGTCAACATAATTTTCGTCAGCGTAACTGTAGGTTACTTTTTTCGGAATTGAAAGTGTTTGCTGTTCGGTAATGTCGGCATAAACCTTTGCGCTTGCTCTTAAGTAACGCATATCGCCCTGCTTGGTTTCGTCAAGACCGCTGACAAGAATCTGACCGTTCACAACTCCGCTGCCCTTTGTAACAACAGGTCTGCCGTTATATGCCTGAATCCGTGTTATGACTCCGTCCTTAACGGCTTTTACATTGCAAGGATTTTTTGAGGTGTCAAACTTCGGCTTTTTGTAGGTTTCCTTTACTTCAACCGTGACAAGACTGCCCGTTATGTTTATGCTCATCCAGCGGATATCGTCGCATTTCAGCTGAATATTGCGTTCTATCTGATCTGTATCGAGATTGTTTTTCCACACACCGACGGAAATCCCGTTATCACCAAGTAACGATTCAAGATATGTATTGCTGATTTCCTCTGTACCCGAAATTTTTACCGACCAGATAAAATTTGAAAGAAAAATACAGAGAATAATTCCGCATACCGCACCTGCAAAAAGTCCTGTTCTCTTCTTATAGCGGTTAATAATAAACGGCAGTCCGTGTTTGGTTGTTATTCTTGTTTTAACCCTTGATTTGCGCGCAAGGATTCTGATTTTTTTGTAGTCAGAAAGGTACATTGAGGCTGATATTGCGTTCTTTTTCGGAACGGGATTCCAAAGATTCACACCGTTCTTTGCGGTTATATTCATAAATCTTTCGGGGAATTTTCCGCTTGCGGTAAAGTCCACACTTCCTCTGAGAAAGCGTATTATTTTAAGGAGCATAGTTTCACCTCACGAAAGAAAGTTGATGTCGGTTACAAAGCCTTCAATTTCAACGCAGGAGCTTGAGATGCACTTCAATGTCATTCCTCTCCCGCAAAATGAAATTACGGTTTTGCAGGTATTAATTTTTATGCTTTCGCTGTCATAGAGCAAAATCCCCGTTGAACCCTCAACGGTTATTCTGCGGTTTCCGAGCATCTCTATATACGGCATTGTTCCCATATCGAACATCGGAGAAGGCAATCTTTCGTTTTTATCGGCAATTCGTTTCTTCTTTGGCAAAAAAATCTCCCCTGTTTTCGTTTCTCATTTATTTTTATGCAACTGCCGTCATATATATTAATTGGTGATTAATATGTTCCTGAGTAAAAGTGCCGTAAAGGCGGTGAATATTTTTAAAGCAATCGGAATTTTTCTTTTATGCATTACGGCTCTTTTGTTTTCAAAAGAATGTTCAAAGGGTGCTGAAAACGGCATAGGCTTGTGCCTTTCAACGCTTGTACCGTCACTTTTCCCTTTCATGGTGCTTGCCTCATATATTACAGATAGCGGTCTTGCAGAAAAAATCGGCAGACATCTTTCATGGCTGACAAAACCGCTTTTCGGACTTGACGGTTGCTTTGCATCGGCAATAATTCTCTCGCTTGTCGGAGGTTATCCCGTTGGTGCAAAGACGGTAAATTCGCTTTATAAAAAAGGTGCGGCAAGTGAAAGTGAGTGTAAACAGGCAGGTCTGTTTTTGGTGTGTTCGGGGCCGGGGTTTCTTGTGAATTTTATCGGTACACAGCTTTATTCGAGCATTGAAGTCGGGCTTATTATATTTGCCGCCCAATGCATCTCGGTTTTTATACTTGGATTTGCTTTAAAATTCGTTTGCAGAAACAAACTTGATGATAATTCTAATTTGGAAACATTAATAAGCGCTTCGCAAAAAGGCGACGCACTTGTAAAGTCTGTTCTTGACGGTGCAAGGGGAATGTTTGCAATCTGTGCATTTGTGGTGCTGTTTTCGGCATTTACTGAGATTTTCTGCTCACACATTACAGATGAAAATATTCAAAAACCGTTTTTGATACTCACGGAAGTTTGCAATGCGGTTACTACGGTATCGAAAGATTTGCCGATTGAGGTTGTTGCATTTTCGTCAGGATTCGGCGGACTTTGCGTACATTTTCAGATTTTCTCGGCACTTGGAAATATTAAGGTTAATAAAATGTTATTTTTCTTTTGCAGAATTTTACAAGGATTTATCACCGCATTGCTTACGCATTTAGGAATAAAACTTTTCTCCGTCACAACCGATGTTTTTTCAACATCAACGGTTGAAAATTTCAGTTTTTTCGGAGGAACTGCCCTTTCGGGAGCGGCTTTGCTTTTTACCGCTTTATGCTTTTTATATTCACTCAAAAATTACAAACAAAATTGACGGAGGTTACTTTATGTGCGGAATAGCAGGATGGATTGACCACTCACAGGATATGAGCGAAAGAATTGATTTGCTCAACAGAATGTCTGAAACGCTTGACAGGCGAGGCCCTGACGAAAACGGTTTGTACATTAACCAAGGGGCGGCGCTTATGCACAGGCGGCTTGTTGTAATTGACCGTGAAAACGGCAAACAACCGATGTCGGTTCGTCACAAGGACACGACCTATGTCATTGTCTATAACGGCGAACTCTACAACACAGCCGAGCTTCGTGAGGAGCTGAAAGCATCGGGTTTTCATTTCAGAGGTCACAGCGACACGGAGGTTGTGCTGAAATCGTACATTAAATACGGTGTTGACTGCTGCAAAAAGCTGAACGGAATTTTCGCCTTTGCAATCTACAACACAAGCGACAAATCTCTGTTTTTGTGCAGGGACAGAATCGGCGTTAAGCCGCTGTTTTACTACGAATACAACGGTGGCTTGCTGTTTGCGTCAGAAATAAAAGCGTTGCTTGCAAGCAAGATTGTAAAGCCTCAAATTGACGAACAGGGACTCAATGAAATTTTCTTTTTAGGACCTGCAAGAACGCCTTCGTTCGGAGTTTTCAAGGGAGTATTTGAGCTTAATCCGGGCGAATGTGCAATGTATAGGCACTCAAAGCTTCGCCGAAAAAAATACTACACCGTTGAGGCAAAAGAGCATACAGACAATGAAGTAACTACCATTGAAAAGACGAGATATCTGCTGACTGATGCAATTCAGCGACAGCTTGTAAGTGATGTTCCGCTGTGCTTTTTCCTTTCGGGAGGGCTTGACAGCAGTATAATTGTCAAGACCGCATCAATGTACAACAAGGAACACAAACTTGGCAAAATCAACACCTACTCGGTTGAATACCGTGACAACGAAAAATATTTTCAGAAGAGCAATTTTCAGCCTACCCCCGACTACGAATTTATTTCGATGATGTCAAAAAACGCCGACACAAAGCACAGGGAAATTGTCCTTGACAATACGCTTGTGTGCGACGCACTTTATGAAAGTGTTCAGGCAAGGGATTTGCCGGGGTATGTTGATGTTGACTCGTCACTTTTGCTCTTCTGCAAAGAAATCAAGCAAAACTACACCGTTGCACTTTCGGGAGAATGTGCCGATGAACTTTTCGGCGGATATCCGTGGTATCACAACCATGAAATACTTTTTGAGGATTGTTTTCCGTGGTCAAAAAGTCAGGATATTCGCAGGAGCATTCTCAAGGACGGTGTGCTGAAAAACGGCGAGGAGTATGTCAGACAAAGGTATCTTGACACAATAAGCCTTGCCCCAAAGCTTAAAAGCGACACCGACCTTGACAGGCGAATGCGAGAGATGTTCTACCTGAATTTTTACTGGTTTATGCAATGTCTGCTTGAGCGAAAAGACAGATGCTCAATGTTCAGCGGACTTGAGGTAAGAGTGCCGTTCTGCGATTACAGACTTGTTGAATATGCGTACAATATGCCGTGGGAATTAAAGGCATGGGGCAACCGTGAAAAGGGAATTGTGCGAAAGGCTTTTGAGGATATTCTGCCCGAAGAAATTTGCTGGCGAAAGAAAAGCCCGTACCCGAAAACGCACAATCCGATTTACTTCAACGAGTGTGTAAAAAGGGTTAGAAAAATTCTTAAAAAGCGTTCAATTCTAAACGAACTGCTTGACCGAAAAGGGATTGAAGATATCATTGAAAATCCCGATAAAATCACAAATCCGTGGTACGGTCAGCTGATGAAAGCACCGCAGATTCTTGCGTATATAATCGAACTTGACTACTGGTTTGATAAATATAATGTTGAAATAGTGTAACGGTTATGTTAAAATCGGAGTGTAAAAAGCATTGGGAGATGTAGAAAATTAACCGTAAACAATATATTAAACTGACCGATTTCTTCAAGAATAACAAATCCGCAAAAAATGTGTTGAAATTCGTATATAAAATTTTTCCGCTGACAGTATTTGCAAGCTATCCGATTTTGCTTGTATATACATTTTTATGGCAAAAAGATTTGTTTTTAAAGTCGCTGACTGTGCCTGCGGGGGTGTTTTTGGGAATAACACTTCTGCGAATTATCATAAAAGAAGAACGCCCGTATGTGCGGTACGGAGTTGCGCCTGTTTTTGCAAAGAACAGCAAGCCCGACAGTATGCCGAGCCGCCACACCGCAAGCGCATTCATCATTGCAATGGCAATTTTGCGGTTCAATGTGTGGGCAGGAATTGCATACCTCTTCATTGCGGTTATAATTTCCGTGTCCAGAGTGTGTGCAGGAGTGCATTATGTGCGTGATGTCATAGTCGGTGCAGCAATAGCAATCCTCTGCGGAATTGTATTTTTGTTTTTGGTATTTTAATATAAAATTGTGCAGACGGTAACAATGTTACGCTCAATCATAATTTTCAATTTAAAAAGCCACAGTAGATTTTAACTTTCTACTGTGGCTTTTTTGTTGGTTGTTAAGTTGTGTAATACCTGTTTATGTAACAGCGATATTATTTTTTGTCGTCTGTTTTTTCTGTAAGGTCGATGATATCGCCTGTGCAATGGGGACATTTTGTGGCTTTGATATCAATATCACTGAAACAGAACGGACACTTTTTTGTTGTGGGAGCTTCTTCGGGTTCAGTTTTTTTGCCGAGTGACATAACCTTGTTGACAAGCTTTACGATAAGGAAGATTACGAAAGCCATAATCAGGAAGTTGATTACCGCTGTGATAAACTTACCGTACATAATTGTTGCGCCGTTGATTGTAACCTGAAACTGGTCAAAGTTGACACCGCCGAAGATACCGAGAATCGGCGAAATGATGTCGCTTGTGAGAGAAGTTACGATTGCCTGAAAAGCCGCACCGATGATAACGCCGACTGCGAGATCAAGCACATTTCCACGCATTATGAATTCCTTAAACTCCGAAAAAAACTTTTTCATTTTGCCCTAATCCCCTCTATTTAATTTTCAAAATCAGCCAATAATTGCCTTATGGTAAACCTTTTTACCCTTTTTGATTACAACATAGCCTTTTTCAAAATCAGACTTTGCAACCTTTGCGTAAACATCTGTTACCTTTTCATCGTCAACAGAAACACCGCCCTGCTGAATAAGTCTTCTGCCCTCACCGTTTGAAGGGATGAGTCCGCACTTCTTCATGAGGTCAAGAATCCCGATTTCGCCGTCTGCAAAATCAGCCTCTGTAAGAGTTGTTGAAGGCATATTGTCAGTATTTGTCTTGTTGGCAAAGATTGCTCTTGCGGCCTCCTGAGCCTTGTCAGCCTCCTCTTTGCCGTGAACAAGCTCTGTAAGCTCATGAGCAAGAATTTCTTTTGCCTTGTTGATTTCACTGCCCTCAAGCTTTGCAAGCTCATCAATTTCTTCAAGCGAAAGGAATGTGAGCATTTTAAGGCACTTGATTACATCGCCGTCATCAACATTTCTCCAATACTGGTAGAAATCGTAGGGGCTTGTCTTTTCGGCTGAAAGCCATACTGCACCCGACTGGGTTTTACCCATTTTCTTACCCTCTGAGTTGAGGAGAAGGTTGATTGTCATTGCGTATGCGTTCTTGCCGAGCTTTCTTCTGATAAGCTCTGTACCGCCGAGCATATTGCTCCACTGGTCGTCACCGCCGAACTGCATATTACAGCCGTACTTCTGATAGAGGGCATAGAAGTCGTATGACTGCATAATCATATAGTTAAATTCAAGGAAGCTGAGTCCCTTTTCCATTCTCTGCTTGTAGCACTCTGCACGAAGCATATTGTTAACGCTGAAGCAAGCGCCTACATCACGGAGAAGTTCAACATAGTTAAGGTCAAGAAGCCAGTCTGCGTTGTTTACAAGAAGAGCCTTGCCATCAGAAAAGTCAATAAAACGGCTCATCTGCTTTTTGAAGCAATCAACATTGTGCTGAATTGTTTCCTTTGTCATCATCTGACGCATATCTGTTCTGCCTGACGGATCACCGATCATACCTGTGCCGCCGCCTACGAGTGCAATTGGCTTGTTGCCTGCCATCTGAAGTCTTTTCATAAGGCAAAGAGCCATAAAGTGACCTACATGGAGGCTGTCGGCTGTCGGGTCAAAGCCGATATAGAATGTAGCTTTACCGCTGTTTACAAGCTCTCTGATTTCTTCTTCGTCCGTAACCTGAGCGATAAGTCCTCTGGCTACGAGTTCTTCATATACTCCCATATTTAAAAATTCCTTTCGATTTTTGTCAGTTAAACAATAATATTATAACATTATTTAATTTATAGTCAACCTTTCAGGCATGAGTTTTGGTGCAAATCTCACCGTTTTCAACTGTTATCATAACGGTTTTATCGCTGTCTGTCCGATAAACATTTTTGCACACGCTGTTAAGCAAGGCTGTTATATAGTAATCGGGAAGTGCCGTATCGTCAGCCGAAACGCTTATTACAGCGGTTTCGGGGCTTGCCTTTGCAAGAAAATCTTCACTTGAAGAATACTTACTGCCGTGGTGTGCAACCTTGAGAACATCGCATTTTAATTCTTTGTCGGAATTAACCATTGATTCTTCCCTTTTTGACGAAATGTCACCTGTAAAGAGAAATCGCTTTTCGTCATATTCAAGCATTGTTACAAGCGAATTATCGTTTGTGTTGCCGAAGTCCTTTTCGGGTTGATAAAATTTAAAGGTCATATTTCCGATTTCAACGGGTTTGTCTGAAACAGGAATTACGGTTTTTATATTATTTTCTTTTATAGAATTAACAAGCTTTTCGTATTCTGGGGTTTTGTGGCTGTCGGAATATTTTCCGAAATAAACAACATCCGTACCGAACTTATCTATGATATCGGGCAGCGAACCGATGTGGTCGCTGTCGGGGTGTGACACTATTACGGCATCAAGATGAGTTACCGAACTGCGTTTGAGATAGGCAGTAATTTTATCGGTCACAAGATTTGTTCCTCCGTCAATCAGCACACTTTTATCTCCGCATTTAATCAGCGTACAATCAGCCGAACCGACATTGATAAACGAAACAGAAAAATCGGACTCCATATCGGCTGAAATCCCAAAAAATGTATAGACATCGTTCCAATCGGGAATTCCGAGAGGTTTTCCGAATGAAACAAGCAGTACACAGACAGTGAAAAGTACGCATACCGATATTTTCAGTATAAAAAAGATTTTATTTCTTTTTGTTTTTTCGTCTGTACTTTGCGAACTTATCTTTGCCGTTTTTGCCTCTTCCCTTCTGATTCTGCGAATTGCGGTTGTTGTTCTGTTTTGAATAACCGCCCTGTGTTTGTCCTGCCATCGGAGTTACAAGACATTTTTTATCGTTACCGATTAAATCCCGTCTGCCGGCTTTGATGAGTGCTTTGATTACAAGCGGTTTGTTTTCGGGAATGAAATACTGCAGCAACGCCCTTTGCATTGCCTTTTCATTTTCAGACTTCGGAACATAAACCTCTTTGAGAGTGTACGGATCAAGCTCCGTATAGAACATACTCGTTGAAATTGTACCCGGAGTCGGATAGAAGTCCTGAACCTGTTTTGGGTGAATGTTTTCACGCTTGCAGAAAAGCGCAAGTTCTACGGCATCCGAAAGTGTTGAACCGGGGTGTGAGCTCATCAGATACGGCACGACATACTGGTCTTTATTTTCCTTGCCCGTAAAATCGTAGAACATCTTACAAAAACGCTTGTAGCTTTCAATATGCGGCTTACCCATTTTGTCGAGAACTGCCGCTGAACAATGCTCAGGGGCAACTCTCAGCTGACCGCTGATGTGATACTTTACAAGTTCACGGAAAAACTCGTCATTTTCATCTTCAATAAGATAATCAAAACGGATTCCGCTGCGGATAAACACCTTTTTAATGTCCTTGAGATTTCTCAGCTTTCGCAGAATATCAAGATATTCCGTGTGCGACACCTGCATATTCGGGCAAGGTGTCGGTGCAAGACATCTTCTGTTTTTACAAAGTCCAAGCTTTTTCTGCTTTTCGCATGACGGAAGTCTGAAGTTTGCTGTAGGTCCTCCGACATCGCTTATGTAACCCTTGAATCGTGGATTATCAAGAAAACTTTCAGCCTCCTCAATAATACTCTTTTCACTTCTGACGTTTACCGCTCTGCCCTGATGAAAAGCAAGTGAGCAGAAATTACAAGCACCGAAACAACCACGGTTGTGTGTGATTGAAAACAGTACCTCGTTGATACCGGGTACGCCGCCGAGACTTTCATAACACTTTGGATACCAACGCTCATACGGCAGAGAATAGACATAATCAAGCTGTTTTGTGTCAAGCGGCTGCATCGGAGGATTCTGCACAAGAATATACTTTCCGTGCCTTTGAATGAGGGTTTTGCCCCTTACGGCATCAGCCTCCTCAAGCTCCCTGCGTGATGCAATTGCATAGTCACGCTTGTCCTCTTTTACACGCTCGTAGCTTGGAAGTTCGACAACCGACTTTGGCACATAATCGTCTGTACGAATTTTATAGCAAACACCTCTGATGTCGTAAAGCGATTCAACAGGATAACCCTCGGAAAGTCTTTTTGCAATTTCAATTGTCTGCAGCTCGCCCATTCCGTACACAAGCAAATCTGCCTTGCTGTCGAAAATAATTGAGGGCATTACCTCATTTTTCCAATAATCATAATGAGCAAATCTTCTGAGTGATGCCTCAAGACCTCCGATTATAATGGGAGAATCGGGATATAATTTTCTGATTATGTTGCAGTAAACGGTGACGGCTCTGTCGGGACGCCTGCCGTTTTTACCGCCTGCCGTATAAGCATCATCATGTCTTTTACGCTTTGCAACCGTGTAGTGGGCAACCATACTGTCAATGTTGCCTGCCGACACCATAAAACCGAGCCTTGGTTTTCCGAACTGTGTAAAATCATCATCGTTTTTCCAATTAGGTTGTGCAAGGAATGCTGTTTTGTAACCGCAATCCTCAAGAACTCTCGTGATTATTGCCGCACCGAATGACGGATGGTCAACATAGCTGTCACCGCAAACATATATAAAATCGACTTCGTTCCAGCCTCGATCACGCATTTCTTTTGCGTCCATCGGTAAAAAAGCCATATTGAACCCTCCTTTATTTATTAATCGGCTCTGTTTTCAAGTGCATTTCTGCGTTCGAGCCATTCGTTGTAGGTCATGAGAACATCTCTCGGTTTTGAACCCTGATGAGGGCCTACAACTCCCATTTGTTCCATATCGTCAATCATTCTGCCTGCTCTTGCGTAGCCGACCTTGAGTCTTCTCTGCAAAAGTGAGGTTGATGCCTGTCCTGCTTCAATTACGCACTTGATTGCCTCTTCCATTTTGCTGTCAATATCAAGACCTTCGTCAGATGATGAATCTGAATCACCCGATTTTTTGCCCTGAGCAATTTCTTCTGCAGCAATTCTTTTAATTTTTTCTTCGATTTCAGAATTATACTGAGCCGAATATGCTTTCTTTATGTAGTGGGTTACACCCTCGATTTCTTCATCGGAAGCGTAGCAGCCCTGAACACGAATAGGCTTTGGAGCGCCTACAGGCGAAAACAGCATATCGCCTCGGCCGATAAGCTTTTCACCGCCGCCTGTATCAAGAATTGTACGGGAGTCTGTGTTTGAACTTACCTTGAGTGAAATACGGCTCGGTACATTCGCCTTGATAAGACCTGTGATTACATTAACGGTAGGTCTTTGGGTTGCAAGGATAAGGTGCATACCTGCGGCACGAGCCATCTGAGCAAGTCGGCAGATTGAGTCCTCAACCTCGCTCGGAGCCGCCATCATCAAATCGGCAAGCTCGTCAATTGCAATTACAACACGGCTCATTTTTTCTTTGGCAACGGGAAGTCCGTTCACTTCAAGAACAGGCTGAACCTCTTCTCCCTCTTCATTTACAACAGGTGGATTTTTCTCCATATAATTCATATTTTTTTCGATAAGAGAATTATATGAATCAATATCCTTACAATCGTATTCGGAGAAAATTTTATATCTCTGGAGCATTTCGTTTACCGCCCACGCAAGCGCACCCGCCGCCTTTTTGGCGTCGGATACTACGGGAATGAGCAAATGCGGAATACCCTTGTATTTTGAAAATTCAACCATTTTCGGGTCGATAAGCAACAGCTTTACTTCATCGGGAGTTGCCTTGTAGAGAATACTCATAAGAATTGAGTTTACACATACGGATTTACCTGAACCCGTAGTACCTGCAATGAGCAAGTGCGGCATTTTGGCAAGGTCGGTAACAACAATTTCACCGGATATATCTCTGCCGAGAACGGTTGTGAGCTTGCTCTTGCTGTTTCTGAACTTGTCCGAATCAATCAATTCACGCATTGTTACCATGCTTACAACCTTGTTCGGAACTTCAATTCCGACTGCCGCCTTACCCGGAATAGGCGCTTCAATACGAACACCGTTTGCGGCAAGGCTGAGTGCGATATCATCGGAGAGATTTGTAATTTTGCTGATTTTAACACCGGGGGCAGGCTGTAACTCATAGCGTGTTACAGACGGACCTCGGCAGATGTTTACAATGCTTGCTTTTACACCAAAGCTTGTGAGGGTATCAATAAGCTTTTTGGCATTATTCTGCATTTCTTCCATTGCATCGCTGTCATCGGAATTTAGCTTTGGTTTGAGCAACTGAATCGGCGGAAACTGATACTTTTTTTCTTCTTTTTGAGAATTATCGGAACGAACAGCTCTGTCAAGCTGTTCCGCAATTTCGTCGCCGGCCTCCTCGCTGTTGTCTTTTTTGCTTTTGAGAAGTGCTTTTTTGACGATGTTCTCAGTTTCGGCATCAGGCTTGACCTCTGTCGGTTCAGCCTTAGAAGCTGACTTTTCGTTTGAGATATCCTCTGCAATTGCAGAAACCGTATTGTCGGCACTTTTGCCCATAGGCTTGCTTGCACGATTGATTATGTTGATGAGATCCTGTGACAGATCCTTGTCTGCGGCATTTTCTTCCTTTGAATCGGCAATATCCGTGTCAATTCCGTTTACTGACAACTTTGCTTTCTTGACCTTTGTCTTTTTGTCATCAAGCGGAATGTCAATAAAACTTCCCGAGGACTTTCTGTTTTCGCCTTCAAGCGCAATGTCGATATCGCCTCTTTCGGCAAGCTTTCTCTCACGGTTTTCTTCTCTGCGTTCTCTGCGAACTCTTGCCCTTTCCTCACCTGCCTCACGGATATGTACGGCTGTCCTTGACGCCGCCGCTGTCATATCTTTAATAGAAATGTTCGCAACAATAAGGATAAGTGCGGCTGTTACAACAAAGCTTGTAAAAAGTGCGGCTGTACTGCCGAACAGGACAACAAGCGGATAGCCGAGCAGTCCGCCGATTATTCCGCAATCGAAAGTCATATACCTTGAGGTGTCGGAGGCATCCTTGAACAGATTGCCAAGACACGCAAAAAAGTTCATATCAGAATATTTTGCACCGCTGCCTGCGTAAATCAACGCACCGATAAACAGAATTATGACGACACAAAGGAAAAGCTTCAGCTTATAGCGCGCAACCTGTTTCTCCTTTTCGGTCATAACACACAAATAAAAAAGCGTTACGGGAACAAGAAAAATTCCGAATCCGAGAACTCCGAAAAAGAAACTGCGTATCATTGTCCAGACATTTGAACCTTTTATGAAAATTATGCAGACAAAAACAGCCGCAACGGCGGCATAGAGGATTGCTCTTACACGCGGCGAAAGTCCGCTGCTCCTTTTCGGAACAGCGGATGCTTTGGTTCTGCTTGCAGTTTTTGCACCTTTTGATGAGGTTTTTGAAGAAGTCTTTTTTCTTCCCGACGCAGTATTTTTAGTTTTGTCAGCTTTATTTTTGTTAGCTGCCAATAAAATCACTCCATTTAAAATTTATGCAATTGGCGCACCTGTGAAAAGGTTTACGCCCGTGTTCATTTCGATGATTGAAATTACAATAAATGCAACACCGACAACCGCTGTGTAGATTACGAAAATTTCCATTTTGTCGGATTTCAGGAACCACTTGAAAATTACGATTGCAAGATAGCCTACAACTGCGGAAACCGCCATTCCGATAATCAGCGGAAGAAATTCAATATTGCTTAAACCTTCGGGTGACTTGATTGCATCCACACCCTCAAGAAGTGCCGCCGCAAGGATTGACGGGATACCAAGTACGAATGTGTAGTCAAGTGCCTTCTGCTTTGAGATTCCTCTCATCTCACCGACCGAAAGTGTTGAGCCTGAACGGGAAAGTCCCGGAAGGAGTGCGGCACAAACCTGTGTTACACCGACAAGGATTGCGTCAACAACATTAAAATTATCTCTTGTTGCCTTGGCATTGCTCTTTGTTGCAAGATGTTTGTGAGTTGAGGCAACACTCTTGCGGTTACGGATAATACCGATTGTTAAAAGTACGCTTGTAAGAATGAGCGAACAGGCAGTTACTATGAGAACAGGACTTGCGGAAAGCCGGTCTGCAAGGTCCTTGAGTTTCATATCTGTTCCGGGGATTGGCAGAAAAAGCAAGAACAGCGGTATAAGACCGATGATGAGCATTACAACGAGATTACGGTTGTAATTCATTTTGCTCCATTTGAACTTGCCTGTGAAAATATCCTTAAGCATAAGGAAAAATTCTTTGATAAGATCCCACACAAGTTTGTGGTAGAATGCAACAACGGCAACAAGTGTGCCGACATGGAGCATTACATTAAAGAAAAGATTGCTTTCGCCTGTGCCTGCACCAAGAATGTGCTGTGTGATTGCGAGGTGGCCGCTGCTTGATACGGGCAAAAATTCGGTAAGTCCCTGAACTATACCCTGAATAATAGCATCTAAAATTGACATGGTTATGTATTCCCTCCAAAAAATAAGTTTTACAAATCTTCTTTGTTATTTGTACGCTGAAAAGCCGTATGGGTTGGCATAATTAAGATTTCATACAAATCATAAGCGTCACAATATATATGTATTCGGGCAAAACGCCCGAAATTATTTTTCCTGCTTTTTTGAGCGTGATTTTGCAGACTTCGGCTTGCTCTCTTTGTTTTCTTTAATCAAATCATAAAGAGCGTCAATTGCGTCGGAAACTGTTCCGACCTCGTCAATCAAGCCTTCTTCAACAGCCTCTTCTCCCTCAAGAATAGTTCCGATATCCATTACAAGCTCACCCGTGTTAAGCACAAGCTGATTATAACGGTCTTTTGTAATATTGGAATTTTCGGCAACAAAGGTTGTGATTCTGTCCTGCATACGCTGAAAATATTCAAAGGTCTGCGGAACTCCGAGTGTGAGGCCTGTTGTTCTTACGGGATGAACCGTCATTGACGCACTCTTTGCGATAAAGCTTTTCTTTGCCGCAACAGCAAGCGGAATTCCTATTGAATGACCTCCGCCGAGTACGATGGAAACGGTCGGCTTTTTCATTCCCGAAATCACCTCGGCAATTGCAAGACCTGCCTCAACATCTCCGCCGACTGTGTTAATCAGCACAAGCAGTCCGTCAATTCTTTCGTCCTCCTCAACCGAAACAAGCAGAGGGATGACATGCTCGTATTTTGTGGTTTTGTTTTGTTGTGAAAGAATGTAATGACCTTCAATCTGACCGATAATCGTCAGGCAATGCAGCACACAGTCCTTATGAGTTGTGAGAACAGAACCTGTTTCGCCGATTCGTTCTGTTTGTTCTTCACTTATGGGGCTGTCGTTTGCAAGCTTTTGCGGATCATCATCCGGCGCAGGATTTTTAACATAGTTCCCTTTTTTTGATGAGACTTTTGAAGATTTTGATTTTTGTGGCATTGTATGCACCTCCGAGAATAGTTTCACCGAAATTGCAAGCAAAATGTATGCATACCAAAAAATAAGACGCACAAGCCACACTGTTCAATTGTAAAAAGCCTTTAGTGACCATTATACCATTACAGCAAAATTATTTCAATAATTTTATTTCTTTATTTCTAATAAGTAATAATTATTTAAAAGAATTATAGTAGTATTAAAGAAATATTATTCCGACAGAACCTGTCGGAAGTTGTTATGGAGTGATATTCAGTTGACATCTGACATAATTATGGGTGTTGTCATTTTAGTTCTTATTTTGCTTTCGGCGTTCTTTTCGGCGATTGAAACTGCATTTTCGTTTGTAAACAAGGTGCGTGTTCAGCGTTACAAGGATGACGGCAACAAGAAAGCGGCAGCAGCGCTCTACATAATAGAGCATTTCGACAATGCCCTTACAACAATTCTCATCTGCAACAATGTTGTAAACCTGAGTTGTTCTTCAATTGCGACTGTGCTGTGTATGAATCTTTTCGGTGACGCAGGCTCGGCAATTGCAACAGGTGCAACAACTTTTCTTGTTCTGACATTCGGTGAGATTGTGCCGAAATGTCTTGCAAAGGAACATTGCGATGCCTTTTCACTCAAAACAGCCGGATTGCTCAGAGTACTTATGACACTTCTTACACCGCTTGTGTGGATTTTCACACGATTCAAAATGATTGCCTTAAAGATTGCAGGCAGCAGCGGTGACGCTCCGTCAGTTACTGAAAATGAGCTTAAATACATTGTTGAGAGCATTGAGGAAGAAGGCGTTCTTGAAGAGAGCGAAAGCGAGATGGTTCGCTCCGCACTTGACTTTGACGAAACTACTGCCGAGGAAATTCTCACTCCGAGGGTTGACATCACATTTATCAGCGTTGATGACTCGCCTGAAAAAATCAAGGATATCATCATTGAAAACCGCTATTCAAGAATTCCCGTGTACGAAGGCACGGTTGACCATGTTGTCGGCATTCTCCATACAAGAGATTATCTCGAACGACTTGCAGACGGTAAAGCGCCCGATGTTAAGGAGCTTATGCAGCCGCCTTACTTTGTGTTCAAAACACAACAGCTTTCAAAAATTTTGAATGCATTCAAACGCACAAAAATTCATCTTGCGGTCGTTACGGATGAATACGGCGGAACACTCGGTATTGTTACAATGGAGGATTTGCTCGAAGAAATTGTCGGTGAAATATGGGACGAGGACGAGGAAATTGAGCATAACTACTACAAAATCGGCAAGGGTGAGTTCCTTGTAAACGGTGATATGGAGCTTGAAGATATGCTCGGTCTGTTTGATATGGACGAGGACAGTCTTGAATGTGACAGCGTAACGGTCGGCGGTTATATTCTTGAACACGCAGGAACAATCCCCCACAAACGTGACAACATTGAGGCCGACGGCTTTAAGTTTACCGTTATGGAGGTTAAGGATCAGCGTATTTTACGGGTTGTTGTCAAGAAAAACGACACTTCCGAAGAAAACGAATCCGATGAAAAAAGCGAGAACAAAAAGTCTGAATAAATAAAACATAACAGGAGCAGTATTTTCCTTACCGCTCCTGTTTTTTACTGTATTTTTTTGCAGAGAGAAGTGCATAATGCGCTGACGGGGATACAAAGGAATGCCCACAGGGTGCTGTAAAACGGACAAATCTGCCCTTTTAAATTAAGTCGGCAGTTTGAATAATCCCAGACATTAAGCCTGAATTTCAAATTGACAACACAGCCGCAGCAGTATTCAAGTGCGGTAATTATCGCACTTCCCGATATGCATTTTTGCAGCATATTCATTTTTGAGAAGCGCTTGTAAAATCTGAAAAGCGACACAAATGCAGTTCCGCCCGTAACCGCCATTGACCAGTGAGTTTTTCTCCGCCACAAAATTTCAAGCAGAGCGTAGCCTGCTCCGCCTATTGAAAAGAGAATGCAATCGTTACGCAACCGTAAACTTTTTTTCATAAGAAATCACCTGTTTTAGTTTTTGCCGAAACAGGTGATTTATTTAACCTATGAATTTTTTATTTTGTCAGAGCATCTCTTTTAGTTCTTCAAAAGAATAAAGACAGTTGATTGCGGTCAAAAATGCATTTGTTGAAAGATATGACGGCAGACCGAGTTTTTTAAGAATCTTTTTGCGGTTTATTTCTGAATTTTCAGTTCCCGTAAGTCCGAGGACAAATAGATCGGCTTTAGTAATTTTCCTTTCGGGAATATTATTTTCTTCACCGATTATCTCGGCACCGCTTTTGCGGATTGCATTTATTATAACCTCATCACTGACACCCTCAACGCCCAAAAGCCCCTCTTTACCGCCTTTTGCCTTGCGTTTTTCCTTGCCTTTGATTTGAGGAATATAGCAATTTTTAATTTTTGAATTATCGACCGAGCCTTTAAGGAAATTCCTTATTACAAAGCCTGCACCGTCGCTGTCGGTCATTATAAGTATTCCCCTTGTTTCGGCAATTTTGCGGATAAGCGACTGCTTTTCTTTGTCGGAAAAAACACGAAAACCGTTGGTTTCGATTATCGGAGCATCTACAATTGATGAAAGCTTTATCTTGTCATATCTGCCCTCAACTATGACAGCCTCACGGATTTTGAGCATTAGATTCTGCCCTCCTTTGCAATCAAAAGCAAACGGGAAATAAGCTGTTCAATTAAAAATCTTTGATTAACGGAAACTGATTTCAGCTTTTCGTCTGTTTCAACAAGCACATCAAGGCTTTTCCGAAGTGCCTCGGTTGAAGTCCTTGAAACGGAGGTTCTCGCCCTGTTTAACACGAACGCACGATTTTTGTAGGCAAAATCTTTCGCCACGGTTTCTTTACTGACTGAGCATTCATCTGCAACACGCATACGATACGCATCGACATAGGCGGATGAAAGTGCATAGAGAATGTTAATCGGTTCTTCCCGCTGACAGAAAAGTGTGTCAAGCTTTCTGAACGCTTTGTCACCTCTGCCGTTAATAACATCGTCAGCCATATCATATGTTCTTGCTTCAAGGTTTACGGTTGACAAAAGGTCGATATCACGGTCGGTAATTTCTTCACCCTTTGCATATGCGGCAATTTTGTTGACCTCGTTTTTCAGAAGATTGAGGTCATCGCCGACATTTGAAATAATCTTTGATGCATTGAGGTGTGAAATCAGCTTGCCGTTTTCGTTTGCCCACTTTGCAACATACTTTTCGATAATTTGTGAGTTGATTTTTTCAAAACAGCAGACGCTGCCGATTTTTTCAACACGCTTTATAAGAGCGGTAAAAGAAGTTTTATTCTTTGACGGAACATAAGTCGGCATTGAAATTATGAGAACCGTACCGTCCCATGCTCTGCTTGTAAGCTCTTTAAGAGTATCAAGCCGATCCTTCACCATATTATCAAAGTAAATGTCGGTCACAAGAACACAGTTGCGTTCCGCCATAAACGGCATTATTTGCAGGGATGCGGCAAGTTCCTGAAAATCGATGTCACCGCTGAATGTATGATAATTGAAATCGGACGGGTTTTTGCCTGCAACAGCCTCACAAAGCTTTTTTGTGTAACTTTTGACAAACATCTGCTCCGAACCGTAGATGAGGTACACAGGCGAAAAGCTTTTGTTTTTAATTTGTTTTTTCAGGTCTGCTTCGGTGATGCGCGGCATTTTATCCTCCGTTCAGATTGACCGTTATGTTCCTTTCAGATGTTGAAATAACGGTTGAACTGATTTCTTTAATAGAATCATAATTTTTCTTAAACTGCTTTTCCGATCCCGAAAATATCACGGTATTGCATGATATAAAATCGAAATTTTCGGGGACGGAATCAATCAACAAACAATCAGGATTGCGATACTTTTCGGGCAGATTTGAAAGGTCTGCATCTGTCGGCACAAACAATACAGTCACATTTTTCCCTTTTATGAACTGAAACATTGTGTTGTCAACGCAGATTACCTCATCCGTCACCGTATCGGAAAGATTCAGCGTAAAATGACTGTTTCCGCCGAAAGTCTGTCGGCTGTTACCGTCAAAAGCGTTCAAAAGATTTTGCTTTTTAATGTCATTATCATATACCAAAATATTATTTAAGTCAAATTTTGTGACCGCAAAGCGTTCAAGAGAAGAGTATTTATTATTCTGATTCGGAATTATCATATATTCAATATCTGAGTATCTTTCGCTGATATCGGCTGTCACATCATCTGCGCTTGCTCTGTTGCCTCCGCATGAAATCACGGAACAGCTGTCGGGGCAGTTGACTGTTGCAAAAACACCGTTGCCGACATTATAGATTTTCATTTCACCATTATCGGCTGTTAAAAGCACATTGAGCGACGCTCCGATTACGAGGACTGCAATTGATACCGAAACAGAAATTTTGACATAGAATTTTCGATTTATTACAAACAATCCGCCGATTGCGAGAAGTATGCTGACACCTATCCACACAAACCAATAGAGCGAATGGGTTTTAATTGTGCTGAATGGGAGTTGTGAAAAAGTTGACACCAACCACAAAATTGCCTTTGAACATAATCCCGAAACGAGTCCAAACGGGTATGCAAAAAATGATATAAACGGGCAAATAAAAAGTACCGAACACAACAGAGAACACACCAAAAGTGCCGAAACAAACGGTTCACATAACAGAGAAACGAGTATGACTGTCGGGGAAATTCTGTTGAATGCAACGGCGGTTATCGGCAAAATCCACAGAAATGCAGATACTGAAACCGACAGCATATTTACGCAGATTTTAAACAGCCTTTTGATATAATAGACAACCGTTCCGACAAAACCGTCCTTACGCTTGTTTTTGTAGTGAAAGAATCTCAGCACAGAGCGTTCAATCGGTCTTGACCACAGAATTATGCCCGCCGTTGCCGAAAATGAAAGCAACATTCCGATGTCGGCTACCGCATATGGGTTGAAAAATGTTAGCACAATTGCGGCAAAACCAAGGTTATTCAGCGAGTCGGCTATTCTGAGATTTGACGATGCAAACGACACAATTATCATCATAATTCCGGCACGGACAACCGAATGCGCAAAGCCCGTTACAGCCATAAAGGCAATAACCGTGAATGTGGTAAAACCTGTTATTAAAAATCTGTTTTTTGTTAATTTTCTTACCAAGAACAATACAAACGAAGTGATTATAACAAGATGCATTCCCGAAACCACTATTAAAAACGAAGTGCCTGTCAATGAAAAATCATCTTTAACGCTTGAATCAAGAGCTGTTTTCTCGCCCAAAAGAACGGCACGGCAGAGCGTTGAATAATCCTCCGGCAACAGCATATCAAGGGAATTTTTCATCGCCCGTCTTATTGAAACCGCAAATGAATAAAATGTTGTTGCCTTCTCTCCTGTCGCATCAATTTTGAAGCCGTCATAGGAATATGCTTTCAGAAAAATTCCGTGACTGATTTGAGAGTTTACATTATTCTTGTATGTATGAGCCGTGAAGTTGACCTTTTCAAAGGGCTCTGCGTCAACATTTGAGTACGAAATAATTTGAATTTTCGCATCTGACGGCTGACCGTTGATTTTGTCGGTTTTGATTACGAAACTGCATGATGAATCGGTGGTAATGATTTCATCACAGATATATCCGCTTGCTGTAATTTCTTTATCAGAATAATTATTTATGACCGTGTTGTTAATATATTCGGAATAGCCGATCATATTGCCCGCAGAATATATTACGGCAAAAGCAAATACGCACAGCGACTTGCCGAATGATTTATTTTTCTTTGAAATAATTAAAAATATACCGACAGCAACGGATAACACTCCTAACGAGCCGATTATTGCAAAGACAATTTCATTAAAATCCGAATAAAAAACGGCTGAAAGGACAAACAGGAAAGTAAATCCTATAAGTCCAAACAGCCGTTTCATAAAAATCAATCCTTATTCAGTAATCATTTTTTTAATATAATTATACACTCGGTTACCATTCAATCCTTTTTTGCAATAAAAAGAATATTTATAATTGTTATCATTATATTCTCCTACTACAGTTTCACCTTTTTCATTTACAAAATTCGCACCCTTAATTTCAAAAGTCGCCATTGTGGGAGAAAGTCCGTTTGTATTGACTCCGCTGAGATTTTCACTGTTTTTTACAGCATAGCTGACAGCCTTGCGCAAGGTCACAGTATTGTCAGAGGCAGATTTATCTAACGAACAAACCACTTCGATCGCCGTGTATGGAATAGCTCTTACACTTACAATATTTTTCAAACTTTCGCCAAACTTAATTCCGGAAATTTCTTCCGCTTTATCAATACTCGCTCCGCAATCTTCCCACTTTTTCAAAGTAACATCTACGGAAGGATTCACGGTTTCAGAGGTACTTGATGCAGGTAAATCAGAGCAGGAACATAGAATACATACCGCTGCCAACACAAAAGCAAGGCATAAACATACTTTTTTCATAATGGCATCTCCTTTTATTATTTATTTGGTTATTTTTATCTGCAAAAAACAATTAGTCAATTTTCATCATATCAAGTATATCGTTTTTGGTATTTTTATAATATCATGTAGAATTTCAGTTGTCAATATAAATATTATTTTTAAAAAATATTTTTATTTTTGTTAATTTTGCTGATATCTCTTCTCATTAAATTATCTATTCACCACTGTTTCTATTCAATCATTTATAAGTTGAACAATTTCTGCACTTTAATTTTTACACTTTATATCTATGGTATAAAAAAGGAAAACAGCCGTCAAAATATGCGGACGGTATAATCTGCACACTTCAACAGCTGTTTAAATTTGATTTTATAATTACTCAGTATTACTTAAAGAAAAGCGGAAGTTCGCTGAGGAATATAATGTCATCTCTGTCCTTAGCGTCACCTTCGGCAAGGACTGACGCCCTGCCAACGATATTTGCGCCTGTTTTTTCAACGAGCGTTTCAAGAGCGTGAAGACTTTCGCCTGTTGAAATTACATCATCAACAAGAAGAACTCTCTTGCCGTTGAGAAGATTTACATCATCTTCGCCGAGGTAGAGTTTCTGTTCGTTTTTTGTTGTGATTGAATTAACGGTCACTCCGATAGGATTGCCCATATAAACCTTAACGCTTTTTCTTGCGACAACATAGTTTCTGCAGCCCTGACGAGCCATTTCATAGCAAAGCGGAATACCCTTTGCTTCGGCAGTCACAACAACATCGTGTTCGGGAACACGCTTGAGGAGTTCTCTTGCGGCAACCTCTGTCATCTCAATGTCACCAAACATAATAAATGCGGCAATATCAAGCTTATCGTTTACAGGGAATTTTCTGAGTTCTCTGTCAAGTCCTTCAATGTTAATCTTATATGTATCCATTATTGCAGTCCCTTCTTATGCCATTGTGCCGTTGAGCTTTTTGCCGCCGAGGATGTGGAAATGCATATGCTTTACGCTCTGACAGCCGTCCTCACCGCAGTTATTTACAATACGGTAACCGTTTGTAAGTCCGAGTGATTTTGTAATTTCAGGAATTTTAGTGAAAATGTGAGCAATATTGCCGACATTTTCTTCATTAACTGCATCTGCACAGCAGATGTGTTCCTTTGGAATTACAAGCACATGAACGGGAGCCTGTGGTTCAAGATCATAGAAAGCGAGAATTTTTTCGTCTTCATAAACTTTTTTTGACGGAATTGAGCCGTCAACGATTTTGCAGAAAATACAATCTGACATTTTAATTCAACCTCTCAATATAATTTATTTTCCGTATCAGAAACATTTAAAATATAACAAATATCATACCAAAGTTATTGTACAACCAAATCACTTTTCGGTCAATACTGCCGTCATTTTTTGGCTGTAATTTTCTTTTCTTCACCTTTAAGAAGTCTTTTGATGTTTTCTTTGTGCTTTACAAGAACGAAAACGCCGATTAAAAGAGCCGCCGCAGTTGAGAAGATTACATATGTAAGAGAATAATCCTTGTAAATTATGAAGTCAAAGATAAATGTCATTGCAAAAGTGTAAGGCGCATAGAGAATCGCACAGAGAACACTTGCAAGTGATATAATTTTTGAGCAGAGGAAGATAATTAGAAAAGTTACAATAATTGCGATGAATACACGCCAATCCTCTGTCAGCATAAGAGCGGCGGCGGTTACAACACCCTTGCCGCCCTTAAAGTGAAAATACACGGGGTATGAATGTCCGAGAATACAGAAAATACCTGCAACATATTTTCCGCAGTTGATAAGCTCGTTTATAAAAATAGGGCTTTCACCCTGAAATGCAACCGATGCAAACGAGAAGATGAAACCTCCGATAAGCACGGCGATAATACACTTCAGTGCGTCACACACAATGGTGATGATTGCCGGAACTTTACCGACGCTGCGCAGTACATTTGTAAAGCCTGCATTGCCGCTGCCCATTTGACGGATATCCTTTTTGCCCTTTGTCACAATGCCTGTGACAAGAACAGCCGTGTTGATACTGCCGAGAAGATACGCAATCAATGCCGAAAGCAGAATCATCCACCAGCAGTTTGCTAAAATTGCCGAAATATGCTCCATTACTTTTCTCCTCTCTCTCTTACCACAATTTTGATCGGCGTACCCTCAAGAGCAAAAGCCTCACGGATTCTGTTTTCAAGATAACGCTGATATGAGAAGTGGAAAAGCTGTGCATTGTTGCAGAAGAAAACGAATGTCGGCGGTTTTACGGAAGCCTGAGTCATATAGAAAATTTTAAGTCGCTTACCCTTGTCCGACGGCGGCTGAACTCTTGTTGTAGCCTGTGCAAGAAGTTCGTTGAGCATACCTGTTCTGATTCTGCGGTTTGCGCTGTCATTACAGCTTATGATATATTCAAACAGTCTGTCGATACGCATACCTGTTTTTGCGGAAATAAATACCTTTGGCGCATATGACATAAACGCAAAATCTGCGTCAAGCTTTTTGCGGAACTCCTGCATTGTCTTATCGTTTTTTTCGACAGCGTCCCACTTGTTTACGGCAATTATACACGCTCTGCCTGCCTCATGCGCAAGACCTGCAACCTTGGTATCCTGTTCTGTAACGCCCTCTGTCGCATCAATCATAATAACGCACACATCACTGCGTTCAATAGCCATTTTTGCACGGATAATACTGTATTTTTCGATATTATCATAGATTTTGCTCTGACGGCGAAGTCCTGCGGTGTCGGTAAAGTTGAACTTTCCGTACTTATTTTCAACAAGCGTATCGATTGTGTCACGGGTTGTGCCTGCTATATCAGACACAATACAGCGTTCCTCGTTTGTAATTTTGTTTACAAGAGATGACTTGCCTGCGTTCGGTTTTCCGATTACCGCAACATTGATGATTGTGTCGTCATCTTCCGCATTTTCATCATAATCAAAGCTTGAAAAAGCCTTGTCCAAAAGGTCGCCCGTACCGTAACCGTGAACGGCTGAAACCTCGATAGGATCGCCTAAACCGAGATTATAAAACTCATAGAATTCAGGTGACGGTTCGCCGAGTGTGTCGCACTTGTTTACACAAAGCACAACAGGCTTGCCCGACTTCTGGAGCATCTGTGCAACATCCATATCCGTTGCCACCATGCCCGACTTACAGTCTGTTACAAGAATAATAACATTAGCCGTGTCGATTGCAAGCTGAGCCTGACGGCGCATCTGCACAAGAATAATATCATCTGATTTCGGTTCAATACCGCCTGTGTCAACAATAAAGGCAGTTTTTCCGCACCATTCCACCTCACCGTATATTCTGTCACGGGTAACACCGGGAGTATCGTCAACAATTGACAATCTCTGACCGATGAGTTTATTGAAAAGCGTTGACTTTCCCACATTTGGTCTGCCGACAACGGCAATTACGGGTTTGTTCATCTTATCAGTCCTTTCCTGCAATTACAGCCTCTACAAGGTCGTTTCCGTTGTTATTGACAGGAACAAGAGTTACACCGAGTTCCCGTTCAACATCATCTGTTGAAACATCATCAAGAAACAAATCGTTTTCAAAACGGAGCATTGATGACGTGATAATAAGCCTGTCACCAAGGTCATCGCCACGGAGCTGATCAATAAGATCACCGCCTGTGACAAGCCCCGACACATTTACTCCTCCGCCGAAAAAGTTGTTCTTAATCGCCCTTGTATTTATAGTTATATTCGGGAATTTTTCGTTAATCATCGACATAATCCGCTTCATGTACGGAAACACTCCCTCGCCGCAGGCCATTGTTACCTTATGGCAAAGGCTTTCGTCTGCATCAAGCTCTTCAAGCTTCCAGCTGACATCATCGGTCAGATACGCAATCATACCGATTCCGTCCTCAAGAGCGGAAAAGTCCTCATAAAATTCGGGTGACGGAATTTCTCTTTCGGCAAGGAGGTAAAATTCATCACCCGGAAAGAAAATTCGTCTGCCGTGCTTTTTGACGCACTCATCACCCATTTTTTCAATTATATCAATTGTCTGTCCTGCCGTTTCCTTATTATAAGGAACAAGCGGATAAAGGTTTTCACGGTAGCGTGTAAGTCCGACAGGAACAATCGCAGTCATATTAACACCGAGGTTTTCAAGATCGGTCAATGTTCTGACAAGCTCGTCACCGTCATTAATTCCGGGACAGGAAACAATCTGACAGTTAAGCGTTATTCCTGCATCTGCAAAGCGTTTGAGATATTTCAATGTATCGCCTGCAAAGCGGTTATTCATCATTTTACAACGAAGCTCGGGGTTTGTTGTATGGACCGACACATTAATCGGGCTTATGTGCATTTTTATAATTCGGTCAATTTCGTGCTCTGTAATATTTGTCAGCGTGATATAGTTGCCGAACAAAAACGAAAGTCGGCTGTCGTCATCCTTAAAATAGAGCGACTCACGCATACCCTTCGGAAGCTGGTCAATAAAGCAGAAAATGCACTTATTACGGCACGAATGCTGTTTGTCCATAAGGTAGGTTTCAAACTCAAGACCGATTTCCTCATATTCGCCCTTGGTCATTTCTATGGTGCGGACATTTTTGTCCTCATCCGCAACCTCAAGAGTAAGCTTGCGGTTTACCTGATAGAATCGGTAATCAAGAACATCGACAATCTCGTTTGAATTGATTGAAAGGAGGGTTTCCCCTTTTTTTATCCCTGCTTTGTCGGCATGACTGCCGGTTGTGACATCAAAAATTTTAACAGCCACACCTTCACCTCGCAAAACATTTTTACATACACTTTTATTTTACACAAAATACCGTTTTTAATCAACAGGTTTGCAAATTGTTTTTGGATATACGGTAAAATTTGCAAAACAAAAGGGCGAACAGATAACTGCCGCCCGTAATGTTTGTAATAAAAATTACTGTTCGTCTTTCTTTACAACAACCTGTCTGCCGTTGTACATACCACAGTTTGTGCAAGCCTTATGAGCTGCTGTTAATTCACCGCAGTTAGGACAAGCAGTAAGTTCAGGAGCATTAATCTTCCATACTGTTGAACGTCTTGAGCTCTTTCTTGCGTGTGATGTTTTGTTCTTGGGTACTGCCATTACAAAAACCTCCTTACAAAATTTATCTTAGTCAATCAACTGTTTAAGTATCTCAAGTCTTGGATCCGTTTGACGCTTATCACAGGAACATTCACCGTTGTTGAGGTTTTGTCCGCAAATCTGACACAGACCTTTGCAATCGTCCCTGCAAAGATTCTTTGACGGGAGCGAAAGAAAAATGTCAGAAATTACAACATCATCAAGCTCGAGTGTAAAATCAGGTGTTTCAATATAGTCATCATTTTCCTCATCGGCAAGAGTCTGAATAAGCCTGTGTTCAAAGCTCATATTCATCTCTCTTGTATAAGGCTCACCGCAACGGTCACAGTCACGGCTGTAATCAAAGTGTGCATTGATTACAAGAGTAATCAAACTTGCTCTGTTTGTTGCTTTGGCAGTCACGACAACGGGAGTTTTGAATGGATAAACTCCGTCAACATCAAGACCTGACAAGTCAAGGTTATATTCAACTTGTTTTTCTTCACCGTCATTCTGAAAGACGGATTTAAGCTCAAAAAGCATATCTGCACCTCTTGACAGCATAGACACATATTAAAACGCTGTTTATTATTATACAAAAGGTTTGTCCCTTTGTCAACTAAAAAATACAAGAAAATAGGCTGTTTTTTTCGGGAATTTATGACAATATTCGCTAATTTTCCCATATAGAATTTTGAACCTGCAAAGTCACTAAGAAAGTTACTTTGCACTTGATTTTCGCTTTTCATTATACCTCTTAAACATATATAATGCAATAATAAATTGCAGTTGACATAAAACGGAATTTGTGATAGCATACTGTGTGGCAGTTCGTAACCATCCTGCCGGAAGGACGCCGATAGGCTGCTCCTTCTATCAAAACTAAGGAGAAAGGCACAGGGCTTTTTACGCCCTTTTTGCACCCTCTTTTGTGTGGGTGCTTTTTTTGTGCCGGAAAGAGAGTATGGAGAGATACAGTATTATTAATGAAAAGAACAGTCGGGAGATTGTTCTTCTGCGTGGAAGCGGTTGCGTTTACAGAAAATGCATCTTCTGCGACTACTACACCGACAGGTGCAGTGACGAGGACGAAAACTTTCGTCTTAACAAATCCGTGCTTGAAAAAGTTACGGGAATTTTCGGTGACCTTGAGGTCATTAACTCAGGCTCGGTTTTTGAGCTTGACAAAAAAACACTTGATTTTATCAAACAGGTGTGCAAAGAAAAAAAGATAAATACCATTCATTTTGAGGCACATTATCTTTATCGGAACAAAATCAGTCAGCTCAGAAAAGATTTTGCGGATTTTGATTTAAAAATGAAGCTCGGTCTTGAAACCTTTGACTGCGATTTCAGAGAAAATGTTCTGAAAAAAGGAATCAAAGAGAGCAGTCCCGCTGTTATTGCTGAGAATTTCGACGAAGCTAATTTCCTTTTTGGAATTAAAGGTCAGACAGCCGAAACCATGCAAAAGGATATTGAGTTGGGATTAAAATATTTTGAACGAATTTGCGTTAACATTATGTGTGACAACACAACGGAAGTTGAACCCGACAAAGCTGTCATAAAAGAGTTTATGCAGAAAATCTATCCTGTATATAAGGATAACCCAAGAACGGATATTTTAATTAACAACACGGATTTTGGAGTAGGTGACTGATATGATTAATGAACTTTTACTTATGTTCTCTGTAGTATTTATCTACGGAGCGGCAATTTTGGGATATGCGCTTTTCGGAAAAGCGGGACTTTACTGTGTTTCAGCCGTAGCAACAATTCTTGCGAACATTGAGGCTTTAATCCTTGTAAACGCTTTTTCAATGGAACAGACTCTCGGTAATGTGCTTTTTGCGGTAACATTTTTGATTACGGACATTCTCTCGGAATGTGAGGGCAAAAAAGCCGCCAACAAGGCGGTTCTTACGGGAATACTCTCATCCTGTCTCTTATACACATCTGACGCTGCCGACGAATAGAG
>OJQH01000201.1_pt1 | contig 36478 bp, 24 predicted proteins | sample 1601421 | NCBI WGS metagenome assembly OJQH01 (sample SAMN03922503, study PRJEB24848) | human gut metagenome | isolation source: stool sample | host: Homo sapiens | place: Germany | collected 2011-11 | reverse complement strand
CCTCTCTATTCGTCGGCAGCGTCAGATGTGTATAAGAGACAGCATATACAGAGAATAAAACATCTGATTCGCATTTGGCAGGATACTTGATGCATAATCGGTCACATCGTAGGTTCTGCCTGTATATGGTTTTACCACACGTTCTATATAGGCTGCATACGCCGGATCAAGCTGCTTTGCATTCTTTTGATACCGTTTTTCTGCAATATAGTTTTTCAGAGTATCACCGATCGTGGCAAACGGCTTACGGATGAAATTTTCCTCATCCGCTGCAAACTTACAGATTCTTGCAACCAGATGTCCCTCCGGAAATACTTCATAACCGCCTGCAGTACAGGCGATCACCAGATTCTTTCTCTGGTTGATATAGACATTCTGTCCAAATACACCGTTGAACAGCCATGCACCATCCTTTAAGCACCAGATCTGATATCCGTACCCTTTCGTGAGCGTTGTATCCTCGAATTCCACATGTGTCTGTGTTGATTCGCGGATCCACGCCCGGCTTAAAAGCTGGATGTGTTTTCCATCCCGGATGATCGCACCATCATTTAAGTAAAGCTCACCAAGCTTTACCATATCCTGCAGGGAAAGCTTCATGCCCCAGCCACCGCGTTCAATGCCCTTCGGGCAGCAGTCCCATGTGATATTATGGATACCAAGCGGGCGAAACAGACGTGACTTCAAATAGGCAAGCATAGAACATCCCGCCCGTCTCGTCACGATTGCTGCAAGCATATAGGTATTTAAGCTATTATACGTGAAATCCGTCCCCGGTGCAAAGCTTACATCACTGCCAATAAATGATTTTCGCCAGTCCTCCGCGAAATACGAGCTTACCTCATCGAATTTCACACCTGCAGTCATCGTAAGCAGATGCTTCACCGTGACTTCCTTCATTGCCTTCTTCGTGAAAAGTCCGGTGTATTCCGGGAAGATATCCACCAGCTTCTCATCGAGCGATAACAGCCCTTCTTCCATCGCAAGTCCGACCGCCATGGATGTCACCGACTTGCACATGGAAAATGATACATGCCGGTATCCTGCGCCATAAGGCGGTACATAATGCTCCGCCACAAGCTTTCCATCCTTTAAGATTGCAATTCCGGCGAGTCCAACCTTTTTATCTTCGGACAATGACCGGATAAAATCATGTGTGCTCGGCAGATTGATATCTGCCACCAATGGATTACAGACCTTTTTATTCTCTGCTGTATACGCAGGCACAAACTCTTTGCTGTCATTTCCATGATAGAATGGAAGATTTGATTTCTTCGTCGTTACCATATCATAGAAAGAATCCAGTAATTTTAATTTCAGACTGTGTTGTTCCATCGGCAATCCCCCATTTTATTTATGTAAGTCTGACAAAGCTGCACGCATCGATCAATCTGTCCTGAAAGCCCTCTGTCTGTGTCAGATCAATCACCTGAAGCTTCTCCCGATATACTTCAAAATCACGACTCAATGGTCCGTGGATCAGAAGATCTGTAGCACCGGCAAGCGATGCATTTCCAACCACTTCCAGCTTATCCATGAAATCCTGTGGCAGCATACCAAGATCAATAGCATCCCGCGCATTCAAATAAAAGCCAAAACCACCGGCAATATATACCTTGTCAATATCTCTTGCATGCAGACCTGCTATTTTAAGCAGACATTTGATTCCGGCATACACCGCCGCCTTTGCAAGCATGATAGACTGTAATATCTCCGAGTTGATATGGATTCCGTGAATCACGATTCCACTGTCTAAGAATTCCTCCGCCAGCGTTCCGTTTGCGTGAATCTTCTCCAGTCTTCTGCCAAGCGCGATTGCTTCAAGCAGACTGTTGCCATACGCATGCTGTTTTCTCGCACATCCCTCAAATGCTGGTCCACAGGCAGTACTCGTCGCCAAATACCGCTCTCCATCTTTTAAAACCATCTCACCGTTTGTACCAAGATCTAAGAACATGTAACGTTCTGGCACTTCTGTATTCCGACTTTTCTCGATATGCATCACACCCGCGATGACATCTCCGCCAAGAAACGCACTGCTACATCCAGATAAGAACACATTACAGTCTTCTTCTATAATCTCAGGATATTCTTCTTCGACAACCGCCATCTGTTCTTTCGTAAATAATTCCTGTCCTGGCACGATTACACTGCCATGTAGCGTCGTTGGAAATGGAGCTTCTCCCATATCTGAAATATCGTACCCAAGCAGGATGGAAATCATCGTTGTATTTCCTGTGATTGCAACAGCATCCAACTTCACAAGCTCATGTTCCCGTTCGGTATGTTCCACCTGTTTTTTAGTATCTTCAAGCATTTCCTGCAGCAGTTCCACGATCGCAGCGACCGTCTGATCGCGCATTTTCACAAGAAAGCTTATATCCCGTTTCACAGTTAAGATTCGATTTATCACGTCGCTGCCATACAGACGCTGGGGATTCTTCGTACTCCGCTGTGCAAGTACGTCTTTGTCCTCCGCATCGATCAGACAGCTATCAATCATGGTAGAACCAAGGTCTACCGCCATATATATGTGTCGCATATTAGAAGATCGCCTTCGGTTTTTTCTCGATTGGGCGATATCCCTGCTCGGAAAGTACGCGCAGGATCTGCTCCTTGTGCTCCGGTCCAAATGCTTCAATCGTAATCACAAGTTCCACAGCAGAATTACGGTTGATTGTTACGAACTGGTTATGCTCAAGCTTGATGATATTTCCGTTTTCTCCGGCAATCACACCTGCCACACGCTGCAGCTCGCCCGGCTTATCTGGAAGCAATACAGATACCGTGAAGATACGGCTTCTTGCAATTAAACCGTGCTGTACAACTGATGAGAATGTGATCACATCCATATTACCACCACTCAAGATACTGACAACCTTCTGTCCCTTTGGCTCGAGATGCTTCAGCGCTGCAACGGTAAGCAGCCCACTGTTTTCTACAAGCATTTTATGATTCTCTAACATATCAAGAAATGCTACGATCAGTTCGCTATCCTCAACCGTAATAATATCATCCAGATTTTCCTTCAGATATGGGAAGATCTTTGATCCCGGTGTCTTAACAGCAGTACCATCTGCGATCGTATCTACCTTTGGCAGTGTCGTTACCTTGTCATTGGCAAGGGATGCCTTTAAGCAGGCTGCTCCTGCTGGCTCTACACCGATTACCTTGATGTTTGGATTGAGCATCTTGGCAAGCGTCGATACACCTGTGGCAAGTCCGCCACCACCGACTGGCACTAAGATAATATCTACAAACGGAAGATCCTTTAAGATCTCCATAGCAACGGTACTCTGTCCGGTTGCGACATCCAAATCATCAAATGGATGGATAAAGGTATATCCCTTTTCCTCCGCAAGCTTCAATGCATACTGGCAGGCATCATCATAGACATCGCCATACAGTACAACCTCAGCACCATACGACTTCGTACGATTTACCTTGATGAGTGGTGTGGATGTTGGCATAACGATCGTTGCCTTCACACCATATGCCTTTGCTGCATACGCAACACCCTGTGCATGGTTTCCAGCAGACGCTGTGATAAGTCCCTTCTTGCGGTCTGCATCGGACAACGTGCTGATCTTGTAATAAGCACCACGAATCTTGTAGGCGCCTGTTACCTGCATGTTCTCCGGTTTCAAATATACTTTATTACCACAGGACTGTGAGAAAAACTCACTCTCGATCAGTCCGGTTGGCTTTGTCACTTTCTTCACGATCTCATATGCCTGCTCGAATTTCTCGAGTGTCAGCTTCTGTTCTGTCTGCGCTTTTTCTGCCATATTTTTATCCTTCTTTCCTGTAAGTTTCTTTTATGCAAAACCCTGTTTAATTCATATCAAACAAGTCATCATCTTTCGGAATATTCTCGATATTCTCATCGACGAGAATCTCCACATCCGAACGCATATCAAAATCTGCGAACAATGCATTCACATAGCTGTTCGGATCAAACTTCTGCAGATCGTCGATCTGCTCGCCGATACCAATGTATTTGACCGGAACATTGAGTTCTGACTGGATTGCAATCGCAATACCGCCCTTCGCTGTTCCGTCCAGCTTCGTAATGATAATACCGTTGATCTCGGTCACGGAGCTGAACTGTCTTGCCTGCTCTAATGCATTCTGTCCCGTCGTGCCATCTAACACGATCAGTGACTCCACATTTGCTTCCGGATACTCTCTTGTAATAATGCGACGCATCTTCGCAAGCTCATCCATCAAGTTCTTCTTGTTGTGCAGACGTCCAGCTGTATCGATCAGCAGGATATCTGTATTCCGGCTTTTTGCTGCCGCAACTGCATCGTAGACAACCGCCGACGGATCTGCGCCCTCATTCTGTGCGATAATATCTACACCGGCACGGTTCGCCCATGTCTTTAACTGGTCGATTGCCGCTGCACGGAATGTATCTGCCGCCGCCATCAGCACCTTCTTGCCTCGTGCCTTGTACTGGGCTGCCAGCTTTCCGATCGAAGTTGTCTTTCCAACACCGTTGACACCGATTACCAGCACAACTGTTTTCTTATTCTCAAAATCGTAGGCTGTCTCATCCACCTGCATCTGATCCCGTATAATATTGATTACCAGATCCCGGCATGCCTGTGCTTCCTTGATATGTTCTTCCTTGACACGTGCTTTCAGATCTTCTACGATCCGTTCCGTCGTTTCATAACCCATATCGGACATAACGAGTGTCTCTTCCAGCTCATCGTAAAAATCATCATCTAACTCGCTTGCCTTGAACAAGTTGTTGAAGCTATCTGAAATGCTGTTACGTGTCTTTGTAAGCCCTTCCTTTAATCTTGCAAAGAAGCCCTTTTTCTGTGGAGCTGGAGCTTCTCCTGGCTCATCCGCTGGTATCTCAGCCGGAATCTCTGTATCAACTGTCTCCGAAGGAACCTCAGATATCTCTTTCTCTGTCTCCACTTCTTCTGCTTCTGCAACAGTTTCCTGTGTCTGCACTTCCTGCAGTTCCTCTTCTGTAGTTTCCCCTTTTTTCTTCTTGGTAAACCAACCCATATCTTACACCTCCTTAATCATCCAATTCATTCTCTATCATATTCACCGATACAAGTGTCGAAACGCCCTTTTCCTGCATTGTGATACCATACAGGATATCTGCGGCTTCCATCGTACCTTTACGGTGTGTAATGACGATAAACTGTGTGTCCTTTGTCAGCTTGGACAGATATTTGGCAAATCGCTTGACATTCGAATCATCGAGTGCCGCCTCAATCTCATCCAGCAGACAGAATGGTGACGGTTTTAAACTCTGGATTGCAAAAAGCAAAGAAATCGCCGTCAAACTCTTCTCTCCACCGGAAAGCTGCATCATATTCTGCAATTTCTTTCCTGGCGGCTGTGCGATGATCTTGATTCCTGTTTCGAGCAGATCTTCCTCATCAACAAGCTCGAGGTCCGCCTTACCACCACCGAACAGCTCCTTAAATACTTTCGAGAACATCACACGGATCTCCTTAAACTTCTCCGCAAACTGTTCCCGCATTGCACGGTCAAGCTCTGCAATAATATTTACAAGATTTGCCTCTGCCTTGCAGATATCATCATGCTGTCCCTTTAAGAACTCGTATCGCTCGGATACCTGCTTGTAATCCTCGATGGCATTGACATTGACATCGCCAAGCTGTTTGATCTTATTCTTCACTGCCGAAATCTCGCGCTTGAGTGATGAGATATCATCGAATCCGGCATCCTTATAGTCAAGTGCCAGATTATAGGTCAGCTCGTATTCTTCCCACATATAATTATTCAGACTTTCCGCCTGTTCAGACAACTTCTCAATCGATGCATTGATCTTGAATGCCGATTTGTCCAGTCCATTGATCTGCTCCGACAATTCCTCACGTTTATGGAAAAATTCTTTGTGACTCTCATTCAAAGCATCTTTACCTGAAATGAGTTCTTCCAGTTTCTTCTCCTTAATCGCGATCATACGGATATTCTCATCGAACTGCTGTTTTAAGCTGTCTGTCCGCTTTGTGAGCGTCGTAACCTCTTCGTTTCCATTGTTCCGCTTTAGATTCAGCGTCTGCAGGTTCTCCTTTGCTGCCTGTTCCTCCGTCTTGATACGATGGATATTCTGCATCAGGAACTCATATTGCTGCTGTACGGTATTGAACTCCAGATTCAGCTTGTTAATTGAATCTGAAGCACCCTGCAGCCTACCTTTTTCCTCAGTCACTGCCTGTTCAAGCTTCGCAATCTCCGCTTCCAGCTCGTGAATGGCTTCCTCCTGCTTCTGGTTGTTATCCTTTAATTCCTGCTTGTTTGCATTGATCTCGTCGATCTGCGCTGCAAGCTCACCATTCTCGCGATTGATGCTTGCAAATCCGCGTTCTACCTCAGCCAGCTTTGCCTGTACCTGCTCAAGGTTCAGGGTATATGTATTCATACGGATGTTCATATTCTGGATCTCCGTATTTAATTCATCACGGATACCTTTTTGTTTCTCACGGTCTTCCGTCAGGAATGTAATCTGCTTCTTATGTTCTTCCAGCTTCACGGAAAGCTTCTCGATCTGTTCATCAATTTCCTCAAGCTCCCGCTTTCGTCCAAGCAGATTTGATGTATTCTTAAATGCACCACCGGTCAGCGCACCGCCCGGATTGATCAGTTCTCCCTCGAGCGTCACGATACGCAGACTCTGTTTATACTTCTTTGCAAGCGCCATCGCATGGTTGATGTGATCGACAACTACGATTCGTCCAAGCAGATGTCCGATAATCGACTGGAATTTCTTATCATATCCAACCAATTCGGATGCGGTACCAACAACGCCCGGTTCCCGCTTTACATCGTTACTCACCCCGGAGCGATCGACGATTGACTGAATCGGCAGGAATGTTGCACGTCCAAACCGGTTCTGCTTCAAATACGCGATCATACTCTTGGCTGTTGCATCATCCTCTGTGACAATGTTCTGGATACTTCCGCCAAGTGCCGTCTCAATAGCTGTCTCATACCGCTTATCTACCTGTATGATATCTGCCACAACGCCGACGATCTTCGGATTCTTCGTCTTCTGCTCCATGACACGGCGAATACTGTTTCCGTATCCCTCGTAACGTTCCGTCAGATTGCGCAACGCTTCCTTCTTGGATTTCAGGCTGACGATCTGGTTACTCGTCTCCGTGACGCCACGCCGGTTTTCTTCAAGCTTCTGGCTGTGATCCGTGATCAGGTTCTGAACAGCCGTAAACTGTCCATTTTTTTCCTGCAATTCACTTTCTAACTCTTTGATTCCAGAGGTAAGCTGTGCTTCCTCCGTCTTTGCTTTTTCTTCCTCGCTCGTATATTCCAGCAGCCGTTTCTTAAGCTCTGTCTTACGAAGGTTGATGTTTTCCAGCATCGTATCGTATCTGCCGACCTTTGCCTTTAACGTACCGCCTTCATTCAAATACTCGATAATATCTGCTTTGGCATCCTCAATTGCCTGTTCCTTCGCGGTAATATCCTGTTCCAGATCCTGATACTGTTTTTTTGCCTCATCAAGCACATCATCTGCCTGATCCAGCTTCTCATCCAACTGGGATTTCTCCTCATACAATCCGGTAAGATCCGCTTTGTGCTTTTCCAGATTCTTCGTCTCTTTCTCAATCTGTTCGAGCAGCCCCGCATCACTTTGCTGATATGAGAGAATCTGCTGGTTGATAACGTTCATCTCGCCTTCTAACCGCTGATTGCTGAGCTTCTTCTCATGAATCTCATTTTTCGATGTATCAATCTTCTCGTTATAGGATTCCAATTGCTGCTCAATGCGTTCATATTCATCCTTCGCTGCCTCGAATTCATCCTTCAGACGTGACGCATCTGTCTCCACAATGGATAGCTTCTCCTCGTAGGATTCCAGCTTTACCTGTGTATCATCGACATCTAAGAGAAATGCATTGATATCCAGCTTCTTCAACTCATCCTTGAAGATCAGATACTTCCGTGCCGTCTCCGACTGTTCCTTCAAAGGACCAACCTGTTTTTCCAGTTCCCCGAGAATATCCTTCACACGGGAAAGATTTGCCCGCTCGTTCTCCAGTGACTTTTCTGTTGCTGCCTTATTCTTCTTATATTTAACAATTCCTGCCGCCTCATCGAACAGCTCCCGGCGTTCCTCCGGCTTTCCTGACAGAATCCGCTCGATCTGTCCCTGTCCGATAATCGAATATCCCTCTTTACCGATACCAGTATCGAAGAACAGGGAATTGACATCCTTCAAACGGCTGACAACACCATTGATCAGATACTCACTCTCACCAGAACGATACACACGTCTGGCAACCGTTACCTCATTATAATCAATCGGCAGGCTGTGATCGCTGTTATCAAGTGTGATTGCCACATATGCCGAGCCCTGCGGTTTTCGAAGCTCTGTACCAGAGAAAATAACATCCTCCATCTTGGAACCACGTAACTGCTTCGCACTCTGCTCACCAAGTACCCAGCGCACGGCATCGCCGACATTACTCTTACCAGAACCGTTCGGTCCAACGATACCTGTAATACCATTGTTGAATTTGAAAATTATTTTATTTGCAAAGGACTTAAATCCATATATTTCTATGCTTTTTAAATACATACGTTACCTTACCTTTTTCCAGTTGGCTGATGTAGCAGCTCCAATGTCTCAAACGCTGCATACTGCTCTGCTGTTTTCTTTGAATGCGCCACCTTCCGCGCCATCTCCTTGCCGTCTAACACGACGCGCACGGTAAACTGCTTGTTGTGGTCAGGACCTTCCTCCGCCAACAATTCATATTGCAGGTTGATCTTATGCTTCTGCACATATTCCTGTAGCTTGGACTTTGCATCATGGAAGCGCTGTTTATGTTCGATATCCTGCAGTAGAAACCGCTCCACATATGCGGTTGCACATTCCATACCACCATCCAGATAGATTGCGCCAAGCACAGACTCAAACATATCACACAAAATCGAATCCCGGTTAGCTCCGCCCGTCTGTCTCTCTCCCTTACTGAACCGGGCAAACTCACCAAACCGCAAATCCCGCGAAATCTTGGACAAAGTGAACTCACAGACAAGACTTGAACGAAGCTTCGACAAATCGCCCTCTGGCATCGTCTGATAATTTTCAAACAGATACTTACTCACGATAAATTCCAGAATCGCATCACCTAAAAACTCATATCGCTCATACGACATATAGCGTCCGACCATCTTTTCATTGACGAAGGACTTGTGCGTGATTGCTGTCTCCAAATGTTTGATATCCTGAAAGGTATATCCAATCAGTGCTTCCAGCTCACTGAGTGATCCTTCATGTTCCATGTTAGTTCTCCCCTTTGTTTTCTTCCTCTACAAATGTACGAATAATCTGATTTGTAACATCTTTTTTCACAAAGTTACGGCACTGTTCGATGGCAGAGCGTACCTCTGTATCCTTGCTGTTGCCATGAATCTTTACTACCAGACCTTTTAAGCCAAGCAATGGTGCTCCACCCTTATCATCCGCCATATACCGCTTAAAGGTTTTCTTAATCGGTTTGTAGATCAATGCACCACCGATCTTCGTCTTGACACTGCTCTTTAACGTATCTTTGATCTCTGCCATAAACATTTTACCAAGTCCCTCAAAGAATTTGAGCAGAACATTTCCAACAAACGCCTCACAGACTAATACATCTGCCGGACCGTTTGGGATATCACGGGATTCTACACTACCGATAAAGTTGATGTCCTTACACTCACGCAGCAGCGGAATCGTGGATTTCACAAGTTCGTTTCCCTTTTCATCCTCCGCACCGATATTGATGATACCAACACGAGGGTTCTCGATACCCTCGATATTCTTCATATAGATAGAACCCATCTTTGCAAACTGTACCAGATTCTCTGGCTTTGCATCCACATTTGCGCCACAGTCGATCAGTAACGACGAGCCGTACCGATGTGGAATGAGTGGAGCCAGTGGGGTTCGCTTAACCCCCTTTGCACGTCCAACCAGAAACTGTCCGCCAGCCAGCAGCGCACCAGAATTACCGCCAGAAATACAAGCCGCCGCTCTTCCTTCCTTGACAGCATTTAACGCCAATACCATAGATGAATTCTTCTTTCTACGGATAGCATCCACCGGCGCATCATGACAGGTAATCTCCTCGGTTGCATCGACTACCTCAATCCGCGTCTTATCACATCCGTACTGGTCAATATACGTTTTTAATTCCTCTTCTTTACCGGTTACGATAAAGGAAAGGTCGTCATACAGATCCATCGCCTCCGCAATGCCCTGTACAAAATATGCACTTCCATTATCCGTACCCATTGTATCAATTGCTATTACAATCTTTTCCATTCTTTATCCGAACCCTTCCTTGTTATACAACATGATAGACCACATAATCCTATATATTATAGTTGTATCCCTTTCTTTCGTCAAGAAATCAAGGCACAAAAAAAGACTTTTCAACGAGAACCTCTCGATGAAAAGTCTTTTTTTCATTTCAGTGAATTACTCAGCAGAGATGATTTCTTTCTTATTATAGGAACCGCAAGCCTTGCATACTCTGTGTGGCATCATAAGCGCTCCACACTTGCTGCACTTTACCAAGCCAGGAACTGTCATCTTCCAGTTTGCTCTACGCTTGTCACGTCTTGCTTTTGAACTTTTATTCTTAGGACAAATGGACATCCTTACACCTCCTTCAAGAATACACTTAAAATCACACTTTGCTTATTATACAAACAAATCTATCTGATGTCAACGGTATTTTTCATTTTTTGATAAAATATTTATTTTGCAAGTGCAACAGTCTCTCTTGCGATTGCAAGCTCCTCGTTTGTCGGTACGACATACACTGGCACCTTAGAATTCTCTGTTGAGATCTTTACCTCTTCTCCACGGAGCTTATTTGCTTCATCATCAATCTCCACACCCAGATATCCGAGATGGCTACATGTATCTTTTCTTACCTTTGGATCATTCTCACCGACACCGGCTGTAAATACGATTGCATCGACACCGTTCATCGCTGCTACATAACCGCCGATAAACTTTGCTGCCTGATAGGTAAATACATTCATTGCAATCTCACAGCGCTTGTCGCCCTCAGCGATTCCCTTGTTCAAATCCCGGAAGTCACTGGACTTTCCTGAGATACCATAAACACCGGACTCCTTGTTGAGCATACTGATGATCTCTGTGAGTGTCTTTCCTTCTTTGTTCGCAATATATTCGATGATTGCTGGATCAATATTTCCACTTCTGGTTCCCATTGTGATACCTTCGAGTGGCGTAAGTCCCATTGTCGTATCAATTGACTTTCCGCCCTCAACTGCACAGATGCTCGCGCCACCACCAAGATGACATACGATAATCTTTGTATCCTTGATATCCTTTCCAAGCAATTCAGCGGTACGCTTGGATACAAAGCTGTGGCTCGTTCCGTGGAAGCCGTAACGACGAACCTTGTATTTCTCATAATACTCATATGGAATACCATATGTATATGCATAATCTGGCATAGTCTGATGGAATGCAGTATCAAACACTGCAACCTGTGGAACACCCGGCATCAATTCCTGACATGCACGGATACCGATCAGATTGGCTGGATTGTGAAGTGGTGCTAAATCACAGCACTCCTCAATCGCTGCAAGTACTTCGTCATTGATCAGAACCGCAGAAGAAAACTTCTCCCCGCCATGTACCACACGATGACCAACCGCTGCAATCTCATCCAGATTTTTGATTGCACCAAGCTTCTCATCTAACAGATACTGCAGTACAAGCTTTACTGCTGCGCTATGATCCGGCATCGGTGCCTCAATCTGTATCTTTTCCTTACCAGTTGCCTGATGTGTCAGCGAACCATCCAATTTAATTCTCTCACAGATTCCCTTCGCAAGCACCTGCTCTGTCTCTGAGTCGATCAACTGGTACTTGAGGGAAGAACTACCACAATTAATTACTAATACCTTCATATTCTCACGCTTTCTCTTACTATTCTATTTCTGGTCAAGTGCCTGTGCCTGAACCGCTGTAATCGCAACAACACCGACGATATCATCTGCTGAACATCCTCTGGACAGATCGTTGACCGGCTTTGCAATACCCTGTGTAATCGGACCATATGCATCTGCCTTTGCGAGACGCTGTACAAGCTTGTATCCAATATTTCCAGCATCCAGATCCGGGAAGATCAATACGTTTGCCTTTCCGGCTACGTCGCTGCCCGGTGCCTTGGAAGCAGCTACTTCCGGCACAATTGCCGCATCACTCTGCAATTCACCATCACACTTCAGGTTCGGACATTCTTCATTGACAATCCTACATGCCTCGATCACCTTATCAATCTCTGGATGATGTGCACTTCCCTTTGTTGAATGGGATAACATTGCCACAATTGGTTCTGCCTCTACCAGAAGTTCAAATGACTTTGCAGAGCTCTCTGCGATTGCTGCAAGCTCTCTCGCATCCGGGAACTGATTTAATCCTGCATCTGAGAAAATGAATGTTCCATGCTCACCCATCTCACAGTTTGGTACTACAACTAAGAAGAATGCAGATACCAGCTTTGTATCCGGTGCAGTCTTTAAGATCTGCAATGCTGCACGCAATACATTTGCAGAAGAATTCACTGCTCCTGCAACCATTCCATCTGCATCGCCTGCCTTTACCATGATACAGCCAAAATACAGGACGTTTGTTAAAAGCAGTTCCTTTGCTTCTTCCGGCGTCATACCTTTCTTCTTACGAAGCTCTACCAAAATGGATACATAATCGTTTAACTTGTCGCAGTCATATGGATCTACGAATTTCGCGCCTGTCAGATCCAGTCCATCTGCTTTCTTTATAATCGTCTGTTTGTCACCAACTAAGATTATGTCGGCAATTCCTTCCTGCAAAATCTTATGCGCCGCCTCTAATGTACGCATATCTGCAGTTTCCGGTAATACAATTGTTTTCTTGTTTTGTTTTGCTCTTTTTTTAATTGAATCAATAAATGCCACTGCTCTTCTCCTCTGCTTTTATAGTTTCAACTCATATCTTTCTACATTATAAACAAATCAAGGTTTGTATACAACCAAAAATCTGTAAATAAATGTCTTTTTTCACGTACAATTTTAATCTTTATTTGAGAATCTCAAGACTGCATATCATCCACCGCCGGATTGTCCACCACCAGTCTGCCACGACCATGTTTTTTGCCATAATACATCGACTTATCCGCACGGTTTACAAGGATATTGGTATCCCTACAGATCGTCGGATATGCAGACAGGCCAATACATACATTGACTGGAATTTCCTTGTCATCATACTGCACGATTGTCGTCTGGATCTCTTTATGCATTTCCTCTAAGATCGGCAATGCCTGCGTTTCATCGTAGCCCGGCAATACAAGCAGGAATTCCTCGCCTCCATACCGGCAGGCAAATCCCCCATGTGCCCTTGCAAATTTATCGTCAATGGATGCCACCATCTTGATGACCTTATCACCGGCAAGATGTCCATATGTATCATTGATATTCTTGAACTTATCAATATCAAACAGTGCCACAGATAACGGCTGTTGTTTCTTCGTCGCTTCCTCTGCCGCCGCTGCAAACAACTGTCCGAAATAAACACGGTTGTAGATCTGTGTCAGACCATCCTTGCGCGCCATATCCTGTGTCTGTAAATAAAGCTTTGTACTCTTGACAGATACATTATATTCCACCAAGCAGGTTTCATAGTACGAGATTCCCTTCTCGAAAAAATTCTCCTCATTGGATGCGATCAGCATCATACCATACTGCTTGTTGTCGTTGATCATCGCAAGCTTCACCAGACTCTTAATATTTGTCTCACCAATAAAACGCAGCTCCTTTAATTCATCCCCGACCAGCAGCTCCGTCGTCTTCCGGCTCTCGGCAAAATCCGAATAAATCTTCTCAAAATCCTTGCGCAGACGGCGTTCCATTGAAGCATAATCCGTCTTGATAATACAGATTCCACGATTGTCCGAATTAACCGCTCCATCCATATACACCGCACAGAGCTTTGGATTCTTTACGTCCATGATTGCATCGACGATCACATTGATATTCTTGTTGATATCAAACGAAGACGCCATATAACGCATGATTTCCGTCTGGGACTCGATTTCCCGGTTTGCCTGTTCCAGATCATTTACGACCCGTGCCAGCTCAATCTTCTGGTAATTCACACGTTCATTTACATTCTTTACCTTTTCCTGATACTCTTCGAGCTTTGCATTCTTATCCTGTATATCATTCCGTTCCAACACAAGCTGGGTATAATACGCCTCATGTGCATCGTTTGAATATTCAAGAAGTTCCGTCACAAACAACAGTGTCACGACAAAGATTGCAAGCACCAGCACATAACAGAACCAGAATGTCTCTCTCCGGAACTGCAATGACAGGCACAGATTGATAAACATCGGTATAAGCAACATCATCTTGCGGACTAAAATCGTTCCCTTGTCATAGTGTGAACCAAGAATAATGAATTCCAATGCAAGCAGGAACAAAATCATAAACATACCGACAAGCAGCACGCCCTCGTACGGAACAAATGATACGAAAATACTGTATGTAGTAATCTCAATCAACCGGAAAGTCGTCAAAAACTTCATATTCTTAAACACGCCCATGTGATAAAATACACTGTCAAGCAGTGCAAACACAAACACAACGGTTGCAAATGTCACGCAGACCGGCGTGTTGTCGGTGAACTTCATGACGCGTGACAACACGGTGAGCAAAACCATAAATACATAAAAGATCTTATGATATACTGTGTAATTTTTAATGAGATTTTCCGTAATATCCTGCATGTCTAGTTCTCCCAATAAATATCGATCACAGCCCCTTCATCGATCGGCTGTATAAATTCTGCATGTATGCCATTTACATTTGTAACAAGGCGCTTTCCACGCATCGTAGAAAGATCAAACGGATATACATCCAGAATATCCACAAATGTATAGCTCTGTTTTCCTGTCAAAGTGACAGGTGTTTTATTGACTACAACCGTGATTGCCCGGCTTACAGCTGGTGCTGGCTGTGGCTGCGGTGTCACATTCTGCTCCGCCTCTGTTTTACTTGTATCTTCCGTCACAGGTTCTGTGACCGCTGCTTCGTCTGCAACTTCCACGATCTCATCGTCCGGAATAATCGTTTCTTCCTTCCGGGTGACAAATTCTACTTCAAAATTCTCATAAATCTTCTCATCTTCATCGGCAATCTGATGGTTGACATACGCATAAAAATCCGTCGTCAGATCCATAAATGTGCGCAACTGTCCCACGGTATAATAATTCCGCATACAGACATCATCCCCATCCTGAATCTGATACATGGACGATGCAAATTCACCATTCACGGTTGCAAATTTCGGACAGGATACTTCGTTTCCATTCACCTTAAAGGTCAGCATGCCCGCATATTCCGGAAGTGTCGATAATTCAATCTCCGCAGATTTGCCCTTTGTAGACGGCTGAATCCGGATGTTATCGTTCGCCTCAATCACTGCGTTCATACCAGCGGTCTTTCCGTTCTGGGTGATCACCGCAGCTTCCCCGCTGTACCCACGCACGATCCGTGTCTTTTCATTTATCTTAAATGTGATATCATCGCCGCGCTTCGGGAAGATATCTTCGTTTGGAATACCGTACTGTACTGCCGCATCAAAGATTGTCAGCTTATCATTGTTATACAGCTTCACACGTTCGCCATTTACGTTGACAAAGATGAAGTTATTCTTCTGATCAAAGAAGTTCAAACAGATACCGATTGGTGTCACATAGAGCGGATCTTTCTTGATCCCCTCTACCTGAAAATCAATCGTATTCATCACTTCTTCGCCACGCAGAGCTACACGTTCTGCCGGAAGGTCAAGATCCTCTGCCAGTGTATCTGTAAATCCAGGCAGTTTTCCACCACCGCCGACTACAAACACCGCGCTGACGCTTGTTCCACCATTTAACTCAATGATTTTATCCGCGATCTTCTTCGAGATTCCTTCTTTTACTTCCTCCGTCGTCTGATAGATTTCCTCCGGAGTAATCTTATGGGAGATTCCCATAATATCTTTATATGTAACTGATTTCCGACGCGCACTGACCGTCTTTAACTTCTCTGCCGTCTGGAAATCAATCAGATATTTCTTTACCAGTGCCTCGGTCAGCTCGTCTCCGGCTGCCGGGATCATACCATACGCAATCACGCTTCCATCTTTTGTGATACAGATATCGGACGTTCCGGCTCCGATATCAATCAGTGCAATATTCAAAAGGCGGTACTGCTCTGGAATCGCTACCGTCATCGCCGCGATTGGCTCCAATGTAAGATTCGTCACATACAATCCAGCCTGCTCCACAGCCGCATACAGACTATCCACAACCTCTTCCGGGAGAAATGTTGCAAGCACATCTGCTGCAATCTTCGTTCCCTTGTGTCCTTCCAGATTCGTGATCTCGTAATTGTTCAGGAAATATTTCACAACGGTATAGCCAACACAGAAATATTTCGTTGTCTCATGACTCTCGTTTAATTCCTGCAGAATCTCATTGTGCGCCTGCTCCACGCCGATCAGATCGATCGAATGGATATATTCCTGTGTAATAACTGTATTCTCAGAGAATTCATACTCCCCGTGTCCGATCGCAGTTTTTAAGACACGACCAGCCGCCGCAATGCATACATCATGCAATTTGCGTCCGCCTAACTGTTTCTCTAACTGTTGTTTTACCTCGACAATATCCTGACTGACCTTCGCGATATCATGGATCTGTCCATCGATCATCGAACGGGTGTCATGGTATTTGACAGCCATCGCAACTACATGAAACCGCTCCTGTTCTCTGTATCCGACTGTACCGACGATACTCCGCGTACCGATGTCCAGTCCAAATATTAAAGGTTCCGGATATTTCACTGTTGCCACGCCTGTTTCCTCCTGAAATTAGTCTGTTTTCCCATGATTAATTAAAATTATAGCATCTCCAAGTAAGATATTCAACCTATCTTTTAGTTGTTTTGATGAATTTTCATAGTCTAATTGATTATTTATAGTGAAATCTGCATATTTTCTATAATATGATTCCGGTTCCTGACTGTGGAACATCGCACGGCAGCGTTCCTCGGTATAGCCGCGCTGTTTCATCAATCGTTTGATCCGCGTCTCCTCATCGACATAGATATACCAGATTTCATCGCAGATCTCCTTATATCCATCCTGAATCAGAAGTGCCGCCTCGATCACATAGATCTTCACGTCCTGCTTCCGTTTCTCCTCGATGTCTTTCCGAATCCATGCCTTCACAGCCGGATGCGTAAGTGCATTTAACTGTGCAAGCTTTTCTTTGTCAGCAAACACGATCTGTGCAAACTTCGCCCGGTCGATTGCATATGGTTCCTCTGCCTGCAAAATCTCCGTACCAAACGCTTCCACAACCGCCTGATATACTGTCTGTCCCGGCTCCATCAGCGTATGGGCAAGCTTATCGGTCTCGACAATATATGCCCCATATAAATTAGACAGGTCATATAATATTTTACTTTTTCCAGAGCCAACGCCTCCAGTAATTCCTAATATCAGCATTCTGAATCTCCCTGAATGTCCTTACTTCGCATCATACCAGCTGTCACCAACATTTGCATCCACAAGAAGCGGCACAGCAAGGTCTGCCGCATGCATCATCTCTTGCACCAAAATCTTCTGTACGATCTCTACCTCTTCCTTCTTTGTCTCGATGATCAGCTCATCGTGGATCTGAAGTACAAGCTTTGACTGCAAATGTTCTTCTTTGAGCCGACGATTCACACGAACCATTGCAATCTTGATAATATCCGCCGCAGTTCCTTGTACCGGGGCGTTCATTGCCGCACGCTCGCCAAAACTCCGTGTCATAAAGTTCGAGGAAGCAAGCTCTGGAATCGGGCGTCTCCGTCCAAACATCGTGACCGTATAGCCGTTTTTCTTCGCATCTTCCACCGTTCGGTCTAAAAATTCCTTAACCTTGCCATAGGTTGCAAAATATTTCTCGATATAGCCCTCCGCTTCCTTTCTGGAGATATCGAGATCCTGTCCTAGACCAAAGGAGCTGATGCCGTAAACAATTCCAAAATTTACCGCCTTTGCTTTCCGGCGAAGGGTACTGTCCACCTGATCGAGTGGCACATCGAATACCTGTGATGCCGTGATCGCATGGATATCCTCATCCGCCTGATATGCCGCAATCAAAGCCGCATCACCGGACATATGTGCAAGCACACGCAGCTCAATCTGGGAATAATCAGCATCAACAAACACCGATCCTTCCTCCGGAATAAAGACCTTACGGATTTCTCTGCCAAGCGGCATACGCGTCGGGATATTCTGCAGATTCGGATCGGCCGAACTGATACGTCCTGTCACAGTTACCGTCTGATGGAACTTGCCATGAATTCTTCCATCTGCCCGGATATAACCAGCCAATCCCTCTGCATAGGTGGAATTAAGCTTCGTAAGCTGACGGTATTCTAAGATCTTCGGTATGATCGGATGTGCATTTTTAAGCTTCTCTAACACCTCTGCACTCGTCGAATATCCGGTCTTTGTCTTCTTTCCATTTTTTAATCCAAGTTTCTCAAATAAAATCTCGCCAAGTTTTTTCGGAGAATTGATGTTAAATTCTTCCCCCGCCATTGCATGAATCTCTGCGGTAAGCTCCTCGATCCGTGTACGGAGTTTTTTCCCATACTGATGCAATGCCTCACCATCGACGCGGATACCATTTTTCTCCATCTCATATAACGCATACAGACAAGGAAGCTCCATCTCATCATAGAGTGATTCCATTCCTGTCTCTTTTAATTTCTCTCGCAAAACTGACTTTATCTTATATGGCACAATCGCCTGATATGCCATCCATTTTTGTACTCTTTCATCTTCGAAGGAGAAATATCCTAGTTTCTCCTTGCCAAGCATTTCCTTCTCTGACGGCAGCGTCACGTCCAGATACACCTTTGCAAGCGTATCGTATTCATATTCTGACTGATTTGGCTGTAACAGATATGCCGCAAGTCCAGCGTCAAATACTGCATCTTCCTCATGAAAATCCAAAAATGAAAGCAGCTTTTTCACGTGCATACATGCTAACTGCACCTGATAATCCCGGCTCAACGCAAGGAGATTGTCTGCAACCATCGCCTCCGTGATAAACATCATAAACCGAATCAGATAGACATGCTCCAAATCCATACAGACCGCAACGCCAAGTGCTTCTCCATCCTGTGTGATCCACGCAAAGGAAACTTCCTTCGCCTTTTGCAGCTTTGCAAGCAGAGCGTTGTAACCGTCAATATCATCGATCAATACTGTCTCGAAGGTCAGTTCTTCCTTCTTCTCAACCGAGAACCGCTTATAAAAGCTCTTTAACTCTAAATCTTCAAATAACGTATATGCCTCGGCATTAAACGGATCGTGATACGTTGCCTCTGAAAATTCAAATGGAATCGGGCAGTCCAGCTTGATCGTTGCAAGCGTCTTAGACAGGTATGCCAGATCTTTGTTCTCGATCAGATTCTGTTTCATCCTGCTTGCCTTCATGCTGTCCACAGCCGCATAGACACCATCTAAGTCACCATACTCCGCAAGCAGCTTTGCCGCTGTCTTCTCACCGATTCCCGGCACACCTGGAATATTATCCGAAGTATCACCCATCAGACCTTTCATATCTATGAAAATCAACGGTGTTACTCCATAGGTTTCCACCACATTTTTTGCATAATAATCCTCGACCTCAGTCTTACCATGCTTTGTCTTCGGGATGCGTACGAGCACGGTATCTGTCGCAAGCTGCAACAGGTCACGATCACCAGATAGAATCGTAACGGCAAAGCCTTCGCGCTCACCCTTCTTTGATAACGTACCGATCAGATCATCCGCCTCAAAGCCTTCCTGTTCCACGATTCGGATGTGCATTGCCTGCAGAATCTCCTTGATTCTCGGCATCTGCTCATGCAGTTCTTCCGGCATACCCTTTCGCGTTCCCTTATACGCCTCATACATCTCATGGCGAAATGTTTTCTTCTTTAAATCAAAAGCAACACAAATATGTGTTGCCTGTTCTTCCTCGATTACCTTCAAGATTATATTTAAAAAACCATAAATCGCGTTGGTATGTCTCCCGTCATTCGTTGTCATATCCGGGATTCCGTAAAACGCACGATTCATGATGCTGTTTCCGTCAATCAATAATAATTTATTCATCGCTCTCCGTCTCCTCACTTTCCGGGTGGGTTAATTGATATTCACGTAGTTTTTCATAAAAGGTTGATTCCTTCGGTTTCTGTGCAATCTGCACTTCCTGTACAATATCATTTAAGCAAACGGACATCTCCGAACCAAATGTATCGTAAAAATAAGTATCCCCCTGTGCTTCCAGTTTCATCCGCTGTTCGATATTATATACCTTATCCAGACATTGATTGTATACAAAAAACAAAAATACGACTGCCACTCCAAACACAAGTCCAAATGTGGAGAACTTGAAACGTTTCGCCTGCTTTACACGGTGTTCCAGACGATTCAGTTCATTCTCCAGATCCTTTGCAAAATTCTGTGACAGTTCCTGGTTGTTATCGACCTGATGCATGCCAACGATCAATGTATAGTAAATCTCCAGCTCTTCCCTGCAATTCTTGCAGTACCGCATATGCTTTACAAAATCCGGGATCACATCGTCCGGAAGTTTCTTCTCTATGAATGCCATAATATTTGATTGTGCTTCCAAACATGTCATAACTTACACCACCTGTCATAATCTCTGCCAAAAACAAAGAACCTAGATCGAAACGGATCTAGGTTCTTCAAAATGTGTATCTTAGTTATCGATCAGCTTTCCTTCACCATTCCAGCTATATAACTTACGAATCTCCTCGCCAACCTTCTCTGATGGATGCTCAGAAGCAAGTTTTCTAAGAGCCTTGAAGTGAGCCTGTCCACCTGCGGAAGACATATCAAGCAGGAAGTCTTTTGCAAATGTACCATCCTGGATATCCTTCAGGATCTTCTTCATTGTCTTCTTTGTCTCTTCTGTTACAAGCTTAGGACCTGTGATGTAATCACCATACTCAGCTGTGTTAGAGATAGAATATCTCATGCCTGCGAAACCTGACTGGTAGATCAGATCTACGATCAGCTTCATCTCATGGATACACTCGAAGTATGCATTTCTTGGGTCGTAACCAGCTTCGCAAAGTGTCTCGAAACCAGCCTGCATAAGTGCACATACACCACCACAAAGAACTGCCTGCTCACCGAAGAGGTCTGTCTCTGTCTCTGTTCTGAATGTTGTCTCAAGAATACCAGCTCTTGCTCCACCGATTCCAAGACCATAAGCAAGTGCAAGATCCTGAGCCTTACCTGTTGCATCCTGATATACAGCGATCAGACAAGGTGTACCCTTGCCAGCCTGATACTCACTACGTACTGTGTGACCAGGTGCCTTAGGTGCAATCATTGTTACGTCGACATCCTTAGGTGGAATGATCTGGTTGAAGTGAATATTGAAACCATGTGCGAACATAAGCATGTTGCCCGGCTCAAGGTTCGGCTCAATATCGTTCTTGTAAAGGCCTGCCTGCAACTCATCGTTGATCAGAATCATGATGATATCTGCACGCTTTGCTGCTTCTGCAGATGTATATACTTCAAATCCCTGTGCCTCAGCCTTAGCCCATGACTTGCTTCCCTCGTAAAGACCGATGATGACGTGGCATCCGCTGTCCTTCAAGTTCAAAGCATGTGCATGACCCTGGCTACCATAGCCGATGATTGCAATTGTCTTGCCATCCAACAGTGACAGATTACAATCTTCCTGATAAAAAATCTTTGCTGACATTATCATATCCTCCTGATTTTGTAAAAAATATTTATCGTTACTACTTAATCGTAAGTAATGACCTTAGTTTCCGCTTACAGCGCCTCTTGTAAGACCTGTCAAGCCTGTACGTACCATCTCGGAAATCTCGAACCCATCCAGAAGCGAGATAAATGCTTCAATCTTGTTGACATTTCCTGTAATCTCTATCATAACGGAATCCGTTGATACATCAACAACCTTTGCACGGAATACATCCGTCAGGGAAATAATCTGCTGTCTCTCTTCCAGACTTGCCTTGATCTTGACAAGCAGAAGTTCACGGCATACAGACTCTCCATCTTTCAGTTCCGTAATCTCGCAGACATCCTCCAGCTTCAGAAGCTGTTTTTTGATCTGGCTCAAAATACGATCATCGCCGCTCACGGCAACCGTCATACGGGAATATCTTGGATTCTCTGTCACGCCAACTGATAAGCTGTCAATATTATATCCTCTACGGCTAAACATTCCGGACACACGGCTCAGTACACCGGATGTATTATCTACCAAAAGGGATAAGACCATTTTTTTCATAAAATGTTCCACCTTTCTCCTATTATTTCGTCAAAAATTATTATCTGCTATTTTAACCCTTTGTTACTTGTCTGTCAATAGTTTGTCAACAAGCTTTACCGCCTCGTTTGCATCCTTAGAGTAACCGTCTGCCCCGATCTCATCTGCAAAATTCTGCGATACAACGGCACCTCCGATGATGACCTTATAAGGAAGGTTATTTGCGCGCACATACTCAACGGCATCCTTCATCCGCATCATCGTCGTTGTCATAAGCGCAGATAATCCGATGATATCGGCATGCTCTTCCTTCGCTGCCGCAATGATCTTGTCAAGCGGCACATCCTTGCCTAAATCCACAACCTTGTAGCCGTAGTTTTTCAGCATCAGGACAACAAGGTTTTTACCGATATCGTGGATATCACCCTCGACCGTCGCCATAATGACTGTCCCCTTCGGCTTGGCATTCTCTTCGATATGAAGCAGCGGCGTGATGTATTCGATTGCAAGATCCATCGCCGTCGCACCCGCAATGAGCTGTGGCAGGAAATATTTCTTCTGTTCAAACAACTCGCCAACCTTGTTGACTGCCGGAATCAGATCCTCATCAATGATTGTCTGCGGATCTTTGCCCGACTCTAATTCCTTCTTTACATTCTCCACGATACTGCTTTTGTTACCCTTTACAACATCGTGATAGACACGGCTTCCTTCTTCGGACACACCTGCCACATTCTTGGCAGCCGTCTGTTCGGTCTGGGATAAAGCGACTACATTTTCCACATAAATATTATCCGAATCCTCCTTGGCAAGCAGCAGATCTGCCGCAAGGCTCGCATTCACAAGCATTGCCTGTCCCGGATTACAGATTGCCATTGTCAGACCGTTTGCGATCGCCATCGTCAGAAATGCGGTATTGACGTTGATTCGCTCTGGCAGTCCGAAGGAAATATTGGACAGACCACAGATCGTCGGAATCTGCAGTTCATTCTTACAATAGGCAATCGTATCGAGTGTTTCAAGTGCCGCCATCCGGTTTGCACCAACCGTTGCAACCAGACCATCGATGATCAGGGAATCGCGTGACAAGCCTTCCTCGTCCGCGATCTCTAGCAACCGGCGGATAATCTCTTTCTTCTCATCAAGATTCTCCGGCAAGCCCTTGTCCGAAAGCGGAAGGAGTATCGCCATCGCACCATATTTCTTTGCAATCCGCATAAGCGGGCGGCATTTCTTCTCTTCTAATGAAATTGAGTTAATAAGCGCACGTCCCGGATAGATACGGAGTGCTGCTTCGATAATCTCGACATGACTCGAATCAATACAGAGCGGAAGATTCGTCACAGAAATCACTTCGTAAACAGCACGCCTCATCATTTCCAGCTCGTCAATGCCGTTCATACCCATATTGATATCGAGAATCTTCGCCCCACGTTCCGTCTGTTCTTCTGCCATCTGTACAACCAGATCCATGTTTCCTGCACGAAGCATCTCCTGCAGTTTTTTCTTTCCGGTCGGATTGATACGTTCCCCGACGACTAAAAAATTGCCATCGAGATGGATTTCCTGTACTGCACTCTCACTGGATAATACACGGGTACAGACTGGTTTCGTTGCCTCCGGCTCCACGGAGCGGACAGCCTTCTTCAGCATCTCGATATGCTTCGGTGTCGAACCACAACAGCCACCCACAGCTCTCGCTCCGGCTTCCACCAAAGCGCGTCCATACTCAGCAAACGTCTCCGGTGTCATTGTATATTTCGTCTCGCCATCGATCAGCTCCGGCATACCATTGTTTGGCTTCGCAAATACCGGAATCGTTGCGTACCGCACCATACGCTTGATCAGTGCTTCCATCTCCTTCGGTCCAGTCGAACAGTTGATGCCAACCGCATCGACGCCAAGCGACTGCAGCACGATCACAGACGCCTCCGGTGTCGAGCCGAACAACGTCTTTCCATCGCTGTTAAAGGTCATGCTGACCATGATCGGCAGATCACAGACCTCTTTAATGGCGATCACGCATGCACGCGCCTCCGCAAGGCTCATCATCGTCTCTACAAAGAACAGATCGACACCTGCCTCCACGAGGATCTGTGCCTGTTCCTTATATACATCCACCAGTTCCTCAAACGCCAGATCACCGACCGGCTGAAGCTGTCTGCCCGTCATCGTCATATCACCCGCGATAAATCCACGATGATTCTCCTGTGCGATTGCCGTCCGTGTCAGGTCAACCAACTGCATGTTCATCTCGTGAATCTTATCCTCGAGATGATATTCGGCAAGCTTGATCCGGTTCGCCGTAAAAGTCGGCGCAAGCAGAATATTCGTTCCTGCCTGAATATATGCGCGCTGCAATTTGATCAGGTGCTGAGGATGCTCCAGAATCCATTTCTCCGGGCATACACCAACCGGCATTCCTGCCTGCATCAGGTTACTTCCGGTTGCACCATCTAACATAACAATTCGATCTTCAAATAATCTGTGAAAAATCTTTCTATCCATAATTTTGTCTTATCCTATTTCTGTAATAAATTTGTATATCAGTGTCTGGAAATCTTCTGCAATCTTATTCGCAGTTTCCTGCACTTCCTTGTGATTTAATTCTCCGGTGCTCATACCTGCCGCCATATTCGTGACACATGATACACCAACGATCTTCATACCAGCATGCCGTGCTGCCATCGCCTCACACGCGGTACTCATACCAACCAGATCTGCACCAAGTGTCCGGTACATGCGGATCTCCGCCGGTGTCTCATAGTTTGGTCCGGTCGCCTGCAGATAAATGCCTTCTTCCAGAGTAATTCCCTGCGTCTTCGCCACTGAATCCAACTTTTTTCCAAGCTCTACGTCGTACACATGACTCATATCCGGGAACCTCGTACCAAGTGCTTCCATATTTGCTCCAATCAATGGGGATGGCACAAACGACGTAATCTGATCCGTGATCCGTACCAGCGTCCCCGGCTTGTACGACGGATTCATGCCGCCTGCCGCATTCGTAAGAATTAAAATCTCCGCGCCAAGCATGTGCATCACACGCACTGGCATCACAACCTCCTGCATCGAATACCCTTCGTAATAATGCACACGTCCCTTCATGATCAGCACCGGGCAATCCCCGACTTTTCCAAGCAGGAAACATCCAGCATGCCCTGCCACTGTCGATACCGGGAAATGTGGGATTTCACCATATGGGATCTTCGCATCAATCGTCAGACGATCTGCAAAATCGCCCAGTCCCGAGCCAAGCACGAGCGCTACCTTCGGTGTATATGGCAGACGTGCCTGCACATAAGAAGCTGCCGCCTGCAACTCCTCGTAAGTTATCTCTTTTTTCATTCCGTATCCTCCTGCAAATTGAACTATTTATTTACAAAAGTGACTTCATCTCTCCAATAGCATACGATTGGCATGCCCGCTTCGACATACTCATATAACTCGCCTGCTTTTGATGGCGGCAGATTTACACAGCCATGGGAACCGCTGTAGGTATAGATTTCTCCACCGAATTTTCCACGCCAGTTCGCATCGTGCAGACCGATACCACCATTGAACGGCATCCAGTATGTGACCGGTGTCTCATAGTCCTCACCAATCAGTGTCGCATGCATCTTCTTATAGGTAAGACCATACAGACCGCCTGGTGTCTTGTGTCCCGGTGTCTGCCCAGATACACAATCACTGTCCCATTTCAATCTGCCATTTTGATAATAATATACATGCTGGTTTGTCAGATCAACCTCCACATAGGTCGAACCGATATCATTCTGCGCACACAGTGCATAGCCACGGCGCTTACATGCTGGTTCCTTCGTGAAGCTTTTCTTCTTTGACAGAAGATCGTACAACTCCTCCGCCTCTGTCTCCGCGTCGATCACCCAGCCATAATACCCGCCATGCACGAGAATCGTCTTCTTATCATGCGTCGTAAATTCACGGTCAGTATCCGCAGTCGTGAATTTCTCCTTAAATTTTTCGACATACGCTTCCACATTACTTCTGCTGATCTGGATACTTCCATCCGAACTGACATATGCCATCTTCGTAAGTTCTTCCTTTGGAATGGTATATGTATACGAACCAAAATCATACACGGCTTCGATATCGACAAATGCATCTGCGTCTTCCTTTGTTTTCAGAATGGACTCCGAATCCGCCAGAATATGTGCTGGAATATAACACTCTTCGGCTTCCACATCCAGTGTAGTATCATAATTTTTCAGAGCATTTATTACCTTGTCATATAACTTTGCCGTATCAAGCTTCGTTCCCGTCTCCTCTGGAATGACCTTTGCCTCGCCATCCTCCAAAACAACCTTCGCGTCCTTTGATTCTGTCATGGAAGCTCGATCCAGTGCCGGTGATGCCTGCAGGCAGGCTTCCAACTTTTCCCTGTCACAGTTTACTGTATAATCAATCTTATAATCATAACTGTGAAAGCTGTTTACAAACCAAAGAAACGGTGAATGTTTCTTTAACAGTGTATCCACTGAATCCGTCAGTGCAACATCAGAATCCGCATCCCCCAGTACGAAAGTAAAATCACTGTCCTTGAACTTGATATCCAGTGTGTATTTCCGTGCATCCGAAAGCAGCATATCCTCCACAGACTGTACAGATTTTCCTGCTACATTCCTGCCGTTGATCGTCGTATTTACTCCAAAGCGGTGCATATGGAAAATCACGCCACCGATATAGACCGCAAGCAATGTTGCAACAACCGCAATCGTCACCGTGCGGATGATCCGTTTCTTTCTGCGCTGCCGATACACCGAAGGATCAATAAATGGCTCCTGCACATAGAGACTCACGGGCTTATCGTCTGTTTCTTTCGTTTCTTCCGGCTTCTTGTCGTCCTCTGCTTTCTCCGAATCCTCTGCTTTCTCCATCTCGTCTGATACTTCCGTCTCTTTGACTTCTTCCGTATTCGTTATTTCTTCTCTATCCTTTTTTCCCCTGCTCATAGTTACGTCCTTTTTATTTAGTATACAGATTTCTGTTTCTGTATCATATCCCATAGACCGCATGATTGCAACCAAATGCGGAAATTTTACATCTTATTTACATCAATCACAACCATCTCCGGCGGGTTGTTAATCCGGATATGGATCGAATGCATGCCACATCCTGCAGTCACAACCATCTTCGTCTTGATATCCGCGCTCTCATACACACCATAGTCATACTTCGGAAATGGATGTAACCGTGGAGAGATCACTCCGCCAAGTCCCGGTATCCGTATCATGCCGCCATGATTATGCCCGGACACGATCAAGTCTGGATGCAGTGTACAATATGACCGGAAATAATCCGGATTGTGTGCAAGCAGCACATTGCAGTGATCCGGCTGCATCTTCCCAAGCATGCTGGTAAGCACATCTTCCCGTAGCGGTTTCTTGATCAGCCGCTTATAATACGCCCGGGGCAGATCCAAGCCATACAGGCAGACATTCCAAGGCTCTAAAAATTCATGCACATTTACCAGCATATGCAGATGATGTGCACCTTTGAGATGCTGGCTGTATTCCTGCCAGATACCATCGGTCTCCCGCACGCATTCAAGCAATCCGCGCTCATGATTTCCATAGGAATAATAAACCGGTGCAATTTCAGTCATCTTCCGGATCGTGTCCGCTGTCACCCTGTTATTCTTCCGTTCGCTCTTCCGACAGACGATCATGTCGCCAGGCAGTAAAATAATATCCGGCTGCTCCGTGTCAATCGCGGTAAGCAGATCCGTGTTCTCCAGACCATATACCTGATTGTGCAGATCAGCGATCATCACAATACGTAATGGTTTCCGGACTTTCTGACTGATAAAATTGTAACGCACTATCTGAAAATTCATACTCATGGCTTTATTATACCCTATCTTCAGTTATTTCGCCATAAATATTCTTCCTGCAATCTCCGATAAGCTGTATTTTAAGTCAAGCTTCGGCACCGACCGCTCTGCATACAGGATCACTTCGCTGATACACGTTCCGTTGCAGGAATACTGCACAACACCGACCGCATCCCCTTCCTGTATCGGTGCTTTCAGATTTTCGTAGGCGATCACCTGTTTTTCAATCTGATCCGGGTTCGTCGCTACAAGCGTGATCGTGTGCTGTTCCACCGGCTTTACCGTCACCGATTTGCAGGTACCATTCTGCACCGGGATCCGCAGATCCTCCGGCACGACTTCAGTATCCACATATGGACGGCACTGTGCGAATCCGTAATCAAGCAGCTTCATTGCCTCACTGTTCCGGATCTCCTTCGTCTCCGCTCCCATCACAACTGCGATCAACGTCACGCCATCCCGCGTCGCCGTCGCAGACATACAGTATTTCGCCTGCGATGTATATCCGGTTTTCAGTCCGTTTGCCCCTGTGTAGAGATTCAGGAATTTGTTCGTATTCGCAAGATCAAACTGTGATTCGCCCCGTCTGGTCTTATGTGTGATGGAATCCATCCAGATCGTCGAATATGTAAGGATATCCGGATGATAAAGCAAAAGCTGTCTGGACATAATCGCGATATCCCGCGCCGACGTCAGATGTGTCTCAACCTCCAGCCCGCATGCATTGTCAAAATGCGTATGCTCCATACCAAGCTCCTTCGCCCGCTCGTTCATCTTCTGGACAAACGCTGCCTCCGAACCTGCCAGATGCTCTGCCATCGCCACTGCCGCATCGTTACCGGAGGCCACCTCGATGCATTTGATCATATCCTGCACCGTCTGTTCCTCGCCTGCCTCGAAGAAGCATTGTGAGCCGCCCATCGACGCCGCGTGCTCAGTCACGACAACCGTATCGTCCAGCGCGATATCCCCGCGTTCTAACGCCTCGAAGATCAAAAGCAATGTCATGACCTTCGTCACCGATGCCGGGCGCAGCATCTCATCCGCATTCTTCTCATAAAGTACCGTCCCGCTCTCTAATTCCATCAGTAACACCGATTTCGATTGGATTGCAAGCGCATCCTCTGTTTCCGCATACGCAGCCGGACAAACTATGCAAAGCATCATGATCAGTGTCAGAATCGCACATATAATCTTTTTCTTCATTTCCTCTCCTTTTTGCGTTTCTATCTAGTGCAACTTAGATAGAATACGCCGGAAATTGTAACAATATACTGTCGTAGATAATTCATACAGTATAATTACAATTTCCGTCCGCCTCTAATTTGTACATTATACGAAACAACCTTGCAGAAAATGAATATAATAAGAAAAAGTGTGAAGGAGCATCTGTATGTGTGGCATTGCGGGCTACTTTAACCCAGACCAGAACTATGCGGAAAATCCCAAGCAAAACTTTCATACACTGTCCCGTATGATCAATACGATGAACCACCGCGGGCCGGACACCTACGGTCATACCATCATAAATTCGTGCTGCCTTGCGCACACACGCTTGTCTATCATTGATCTCGAAAATGGCAGACAGCCCATGTCTTATACGAAGGACGGAAACACCTACTATATTGTATATAACGGCGAGATCTACAACTACAAGGAAGTAAAGAAAACACTGCTCCGGAAAAACTATACCTTTGAAACAAACTCCGATACGGAAGTCATCATCGCTGCGTTCTGTCATTACGGACCGGGCTTTGTCAAAGAATTAAACGGTATCTTCGCAATCGCCATCTACGACAGCATGCGAAATACACTCTACCTCTACCGTGACCGCTTCGGTGTCAAACCACTTTATTATACGAAGACCGGCGATACACTCGTGTTCGCCTCGAGGATTGATACATTGTTTGAATACCCGCGCGTGCGTCCATGCATCGACATGAACAGCTTCAACGAGATCTTCTCCCTCGGACCGGCGAAGACGTACGGCAAAGGTGTATTCTCCGGGATCAAAGAGATCAAGCCCGGCGAATATCTGACCTACTCGCCGCAGTATATGACATCCCGGCTATACTACCGGATTGAGAGCCACCCGCACACCGACAGCTACGAGGAAACGGTAGAGAAAACCTCATACCTGCTTGAAGACAGTATCCGTATGCAGATGGTGTCCGACGTTCCGATCTCCACCCTGCTTTCCGGTGGCGTGGACTCCTCGTATGTATCCGCCGTCTGCAGCCATTTCCTGCCGGAGGATACACCTCTTACGACGTACTCCTTCGATTATACCGACAATGCCGTTTATTTTCAGGCGAACAGCTTCCAGCCGAGTGAAGACCGGCCTTACGTTGATATCATGAAAGACTATCTGCACTCGGATCATATCTACCTGACGTGTTCCTACACGCAGCTTGCCGATCTGCTCGAGGCATCCGTCGACAGCCGGTGTCTGCCAACGATGGCAGATGTCGATTCGTCGCTGTTATATTTCTGTGGGGAGGTTGCAAAACACCACAAGGTCACGTTGACCGGTGAATGTGCCGATGAGATCTTCGGCGGCTATCCGTGGTTTCACCGTGACGCCATGCTGCAATCAACCACCTTCCCATGGACGATGGACATCTCCTTCCGCAAATCCCTGCTCCATCCGGAATTTGCCGCCAGCATGCAGATGGAAAAATATATCGCCAGAGCATACCGCACAACACTCTCCGAAGTCGATATCCTGCCGGAGGAATCTCCACTCGATACGAAGAAACGCCAGATTGCCTATCTGAATATCCGCTGGTTCATGCAGACGCTCCTCGACCGGATGGATCGCACGTCCATGCAGCACGGACTCGAAGCCAGAGTGCCATTCGCCGATTACCGTGTCATCGACTATGTATTCAATGTTCCTTGGTCGATCAAAGCCAAGGACGGCGTCCCGAAGAGCCTGCTCCGTGCCTGTGCCGCCAAATACCTGCCGGACACGATCATGAACCGTCCGAAAAGTCCTTACCCGAAGACCTATCACCCGGAATACGAACGTGTGCTTGCGAACCGCCTGCGCGAAGTCGTCACCGACACCGCATCGCCGCTCCGGAGCTATCTGAATATCCCTGCGGTGCTAAAGTTCCTCGACGAGCCAAAGGAATATGGAAAGCCTTGGTTCGGTCAGCTCATGGCCGGACCACAGATGATTGCCTACCTGCTCCAGGTCGACTACTGGATGCGGAAATATATGTTATAATCCATTGCATGAAAAAAGCAGAGGTTGGAGCGTTTCACTCCTTCCTCTGCGTTCTTTTATATACAAAATACACCCGATAAGGTATATTTTATTCTAATTCCCTTTGAATCATACCTTATCGGGTGTAAAAATGTTATTTCTTGATATACGTCTGCTTATTCGTCGTTACAACACCACCGTAATTGTTCGCCGGTGCAGCACCGCCCTTCGGTACAAGCACGATCTGGATACCCTCGAGACGCTTGCTGAGTCCTGCGGTTCCGGCAGCTTCGCCGTTCTTCGCCCAGGCAAGCCAGCCGTAGGTCTGTGCGTGTACACGGTAATATACGTCGTAATGTTCTGCCATCTCGCCGGTTAATGCAATACGGATTGCTTCGAGGCGCTTCGCACGTCCACTCGTTCCAGCCATCTGACCATCACGGAACCATGTATTCACATTGTTCTCATTGCCCTGCCATCCGATGGATTGTACATGTGTCGTATAGACAATGCTTCCGCTGTATGGCTTGTTCGTAAGCTTGATGTTGATGCCTTCGAGTCTCTTTGCCTTACCGCTTGTTCCGCTCATCACGCCATTGTACTTCCAGCCCTGCCAGCCAAAGGACTGTACGTGTGTACGATATTCTACGTTCACATTGTTCTCACCTGTGACAACCGGATTCGCATTTGCTGTGGATGATGCGATATATGCTTCTCCACGGGCAGACTGGATATTTCCGATTGCATGATCGAAGCTCTCACCCTTCTTCACAATTACGATCTGGATTGCCTCAAGTCTCTTCGCAAGACCTGCTGTACCTGCAGGTGCGCCATTTGCCGCCCATGCAAGCCAGCCGTAAGATTGTGCGTGTACACGATAGTATACATCATACTTCTCTTTATCTGCGCCTGTGAGCTGAATCTTAATTGCCTCCAGTCTCTTTGCCTCGCCCTCGGTTCCGTTCATCTCGCCATTTGCGGACCATGGTAACCATCCATAGCTCTGACAATGGGTTGTGTACTGAATACCGAGATTGCTGTTACCTGCAACCGAAATCTCGATGCCTTCGAGCCGCTTCGCCCTACCGGAAGTTCCACTCATCGTACCGTTCGTCACAACGCCCTGCCAGCCGATGGACTGTACATGTGTACGGTAAGAAACCGTAACATCCGGTGTCACAACCGGTGCCGGGGTAGGTGTAGGCGTTGGTTCGGGATTTGGAGTTGGTTCTGGCTTCGGTTCCGGAGTTGGTTCTGGGACTTTCTCGATCAACTTAGTAGCAAGAATCACATTACAGGTCATGCCGTCATCACTGATCTTCATATCTTTCGCATTTACTGTCTGTCCATTTACAAGAATAGACAATCCATCATTTTCAGAAGCAAAAAAATTCTCATTGCATGTTTCCAGCTTGATGCTATGCCTGTAAGTTTTCCCGCCTTCAAAGGCAGTTATCTTCTTATCCTCTGCAAGCTTTGCATTTTCACTCTCATCGGAATACCAGAATCTCACCGGTTTGAAACTACCATCCCTTTGCTCCTGCATTTCCTCCCAATACTCATATGCAATCCTATAATCATCCGCATTCTCACCAGACAATGCTGCAGTTGCCTTCGGTGTTTCTCCCGCCTCATGCTGAAGCGTTACATCAGCTATTTCAATCTGCTTAATTTCTTTTGGTATTGTGATACTTTTCACATTCACAGCATCAATGACTCGATAGTCCTCTCCAATCTTTTTATTTGTAATCAGAAAAGATTCTCCGTTAATAATAACCGGTGTTCGTTCCGTAAAACTAACGTTCCAACTCTTACAAAAAATCGTTACCGAATAAAAATATGTCTTTCCGGCTTCAAATTTTTTTAACAACTGACTCTCATCCTCCGGATTCTCAGAATTATAGGAGGAACACCACTTCACCTTATTCCCGTTCTCATCCAGCTCACTCCATTGTTCACTTTTAATATTATATTTTTCAGAATCCTCCTCTGAAACCTTCGCCGTGAATGCCGGGACATCTCCGTCATGAAACTTCAAGGTTGCTCCGGTAATCTTCGCTTTATCGTACATCAGTGTGCCGTTCTTATATTCCCTATATTTTATCCGGCTCATATCTCCAAGGTTAAATATGCCGTTTTCCGTGATGTATTCTGTTGCATCGCTGCCGTCCATATTCGGACTGATACTAACAGATGCTTTTGTACTTTGACAAGTAAAATCCCCACCACCTTTTATTGTGGTCATGGTATCACTCCGCAGGATTACTGAAAAATCTGTATGCCCATACCCCCGGTAAATATAATTCGACCCTCCCGAATACAAGGAAATTGCTTTTTGAACATCCACACCTTCAGGAGCAAGCTTACTATCTGCTGTAATCGTAAGTCTGGCCTCCTCATCACACGGTGTAACATAAATTGTTGCATAAATTCCATACATAGAACCGGTAACGCTACAATCTCCGTTAATCCGTAGATACATCATGGTTTCCTGTTCCGGATAGTAAATACCTGCATTGGAGGAATCCTCCGCACCGCCTTTTGCTTTAATATTTACATTTACCAGATTCACGTATATTGACGATGCAGGAGCTCCATATTTTCCCACCGTATTGATCAACACATTTGCTTCCTGCTCCGCACAGTCTGTGATGGTACCATCCACCTCATTATAGTTCCAGTAAGACGCTCCCTCTATGGGAACCGTCAATTTATTTCCTCCGATATATATAGTCTGAGTCTCTTCGTCTGCTGCAAATGCAGTCATTGATTTCATTGAAAATATCATACCAAGGACAAATATAGCGCTTAAAATCCATCTGGTAATATGTTTTCTTTGCATCAATTTCATATTATATAACCCCCTCTATTTCTTGATATACGTCTGCTTATTCGTCGTTACAACACCACCGTAATTGTTCGCCGGTGCAGCACCGCCCTTCGGTACAAGCACGATCTGGATACCCTCGAGACGCTTGCTGAGTCCTGCGGTTCCGGCAGCTTCGCCGTTCTTCGCCCAGGCAAGCCAGCCGTAGGTCTGTGCGTGTACACGGTAATATACGTCGTAATGTTCTGCCATCTCGCCGGTTAATGCAATACGGATTGCTTCGAGGCGCTTCGCACGTCCACTCGTTCCAGCCATCTGACCATCACGGAACCATGTATTCACATTGTTCTCATTGCCCTGCCAGCCGAGAGACTGAACATGAGTTGTGTAGACAATGCTTCCGCTATATGGCTTGTTCGTAAGCTTGATGTTGATTCCTTCGAGTCTCTTTGCCTTACCGCTTGTTCCACTCATCACACCATTGTACTTCCAGCCTTGCCAGCCAAAGGACTGTACATGTGTGCGGTATGCAATATTTACATTCGCTTCGCCTGCGACACTTGGGTTCGTATTGGACGTTACCTGCCCGCCAACCACCGGAGACGAACCATTCTTTGCAAGGTAACTTACCGACTGGTGTACACCTGAAGCTGCATTCACACCTTCGAAGTTTGCATCCGGTGCAGGAGAACCCTTCTTCACTACAACGATCTGGACACCCTCCAGACGCTTCGCATAACCAGCCGTTCCGGCAGGTGCACCATTCTTCGCCCAGCCAAGCCAGCCATACGACTGTGCATGCACACGGTAGTACACATCATACTTCTCTTTATCTGCGCCTGTGAGCTGAATCTTAATTGCTTCCAGTCTCTTTGCCTCGCCCTCGGTTCCGTTCATCTCGCCGTTAGCGGACCAAGGTAACCAGCCATAGCTCTGACAGTGCGTTGTGTACTGGATGCCAAGGTTGTCATTCCCATAGACTCTTATCTTAATACCTTCCAATCGCTTTGCCTTACCGGAAGTTCCTGCCATCTTGCCATTTGCAAACCACTTGTTTGCATTGTTCTCATCACCCTGCCAACCGTATGTCTGTACATGGGTTGTGTAACGGATGGTAACATCCGGTGTTTGTGCTTTGAGCTTCGCAATCGTCTCGGTAGCAAGAACTGTATTGCAGACCGTACATTCCTTATGTCTGCTTCCTTCTGCATCTACAGTCGCTTCTTTATCGACGATCCACTTGATTGTTGGATGCATACATGCCTTTCGTGTCAGTGTGATCTCGACACTTTCTACCTCGTAGTTACCTGCATCTTCGTCAGCATACTTCACTGTCACTGTGACCGGCACGTCCACATCTAACTTCTTGTCAATATCAGCATCATCAAACTTCCAGCCTGCCGGAAGTGTTACCGCACCAACTGTAGTCTTCGTATAGTCTACCTCCATAGATGCCCCCGGCATGTTCGGAGCCTTTGGTGCTTTCTGTACACTTACGCTGACATTCAACTTCATCGGGTTATCCGGCTGAGTCAATTCATAATTATTCGCACTATCACCAACCAGCTTCAGTTCTGGAAGTGTGATTTCTGTATATGTACCGGCATTCTTATCCGGAAGATCACCATACAGATCCGTCGTATCCGCTTCAACAACATCCTGTTCCAATATTCCGATCAGTGTTACACGGCTAACCTTTACTTTCGTTGCGCCATCATATATCTTATCAGATGCATCTATACTATAAACGGAAATCTCTTATTTCTGTATCGTATATTCCACGGATGCACTTACCGCATCTTCTCCTGTTCCTACTGTCACAGTCGCTTTATAATCGCCTGCGTTGACCGGTTTACCTTCTACAAGTGTGGCACTTCTTCGCTTATCCACGCTTTCATAACTTACGCTCACTGAGTCAAACGCATCCTTAGGTGTCTGTGTCACAGTTGCTTCCTTGGCAGTTCCAGCATAAGTAAGAGAATCTGGTGCAGTTAATGTCACGGTTACTTCGTGCTTATCCGCTGTACAGCCTTCTCTCTGGCAGGTAAATATCAGCGTTACTCTTGTGCCATCCTCTGATTTTTCCTCGTCCACTTTGTAATCATGTCCAAACGCTGAAATAACCGGAAGCTTGTTGAGTTCCTTTGTTCCGTCTTCATCGCTGAACCGCCTCTGAC
>OJQH01000188.1_pt1 | contig 38100 bp, 42 predicted proteins | sample 1601421 | NCBI WGS metagenome assembly OJQH01 (sample SAMN03922503, study PRJEB24848) | human gut metagenome | isolation source: stool sample | host: Homo sapiens | place: Germany | collected 2011-11 | reverse complement strand
CCTTCGGTGCTATAAAAAGCTTTTCAAGCTTTTTAACAGGTTTTGGTATAAGGAGCGCAGGAGTCCTGATCCAGGCCGCTGCGGTACTCGTTTGGGGACACGCCGATAACGTCCCGGAAGACCCGGGCGAATTTGCTGGCATTGTCATAGCCGAACTGCCCGGCGATGTCCAGCACCGTCCGGTCCGTGGACCGTAGCAGCTCCGCCGCGCCGTGCATCTTCTGCAGACGCAGCCAGGCGGCGGGACTGCGGCCATAGACCCCCCGGAAGCTGGCCTGGATCTGGGCGGCGGAGGCCCCGAAATGCCGGGACAGCTCCTGCACCGTCACCTTGCTTTCGGTGTTGGCCAGCAGATACTCCGCCGTCTTTCTGGCCAGGGACACCTGCCCCCGGGAAAGGCCAGGCGCAGCCGCCTGGGGCTGGGCGGGCACCTCTAAGGCGCTGAGGAACAGCAGCAGCTCCAGGATCTTCACCTTCAGATACCCCCGGCGCAGGTCCTCCGGCACCTGATACAGCTCTGAAAATACGTGCTCCACCCGCCGGGAGGACCGGGCGGCAAAATACCCCCCGGCGGCGCAGAATTTTTCCGCCAGGGCGGCGGGCTGCACCTCCACGTCCTCCAGAAAGCAGGACAGACACCGGGGCGCCAGCCCGGGGTCCACGGTAACGGTGATGCCGTGGTAGTGGCCGGTGGGAAAGGCGGCCAGGGTGGGCAGCACGTCCTGCCGGGCCACGGACAGGTCCCCCGGGGCCAGATAGAAATACCGGCTCCCCAGGCGGTACTCCATGCGCCCCTCCCGGCAGTGGCTGATCTCCAGCACCCCCGGGGCGGCAGGCTCCAAGGGACAGGAGGCGGCATGGACATCGTGATAGTGGATGTCGATGCCGGGAAACACAGGATAAAGGGTCACCGCCGCCTGGCCCCCGTCCGGGGTTTCCCGGCGGACGGTGTGCTCCGGCAGCGGCGCGGCATCATACAGACAGGACTCCATGGTCACTTTTTCAGGTGGCCCAACAGGCCCCGCTTTTCCAGGGGACGGGACACCACCTCCCCGGCCTGATAGCCGGTGTCGTTGATGACCCGGACCAGCTGCTCCCGGTCCAGGGGCTCCTGGGACTGGATCACGGTCCGGCCCTTGGTGTGGGAGGAGGAGACCTTCTTCACCTGGAAATGGCTGCGGACGGCATCGTTGATGTGGCTTTCGCACATGCCGCACATCATGCCGTCCACCCGGACAATGGTTTCGATCATAGCGTTATACCTCCTTGAGGAAATGGGTTGTTTTTCCGGCGGGGCTATTGCTCCGCCGACAGCAGGCGGTCCCGGAGCTGGGGCAGTCGGTCCTGGGACTGGGCCAGGATGGCGCAGACCGCCGTCTGACAGGCGTCCTCCTCCAGACCCAGGACCTGCTGCATCCGGCAGCACAGGGGGCCGAAGCACGCGGCGTATTCCGCGGCCGCCCGGCGGCCCTCCGGCGTCAGGAACACCGTGCCATAGCGCTCCTTTTCCACCAGGCCCGCCTGACAGAGATTCTGGAGCATGGAGTGGGCGCTGGGCTTGGACACGTTCATCCGGGCGGCGATCTCCACCGAGCGGACGCCCCTGCCCTCCCGGCACAGATCGTCCAGCACCAGCAGATATCGGATGGAGGCCGGGGTCATGGCCTGTGGGCAATTAGACATATCTAACCTCCTGGGTGAAAGGGAGGGGGAGACGCGGAGCTGCCCACGTCTCCCCCGGGGATCAGGTCACGGCTGGTTGCGGTGGCACTGGCCATGCATGGCGCAGTGGGCGCACCCTGCGCCGCAGGAGGACTTTCCCTGCTTTTTCTGGCGGATCAGACTGCGGATGATAAGGACTACAATGGCAATAAGGACCAGGGTGATGAGAATGGTGGAGAGATTGGCGCTGATCCAATGCAGCATGGAATTTCACTCCTTTTCGGAAAATGTCGTAAGATGGGATGGAACAGATCAGACGGTGGCGTTGAGCTTGGTGGCCTCCTTATAGGGGCGCACCAGCATATAGACCATCAGGGCCAGGGCCGCCAGGGCGAAGATCAGGCCGATGACATTGACGCTGCCGGTGAACAGGCCGCCGAACTGGTTGATCATCAGGCTGATGAGATAGGCAAAGCCACACTGATAGCCGATGGCGAACCAGGTCCACTTGCGGTTGTTCATCTCCCGCTTGATGGCGCCGATGGCGGCGAAGCAGGGAGCGCACAGCAGGTTGAACACCAGGAAGCTGAAGCCGCTGATGCCGGTGAAGGCCGCGCCGATGTTCTGATACACGGTGCCGTCGCCGCCGCCATACAGGATGCCCAGGGTGCCCACGATGTTCTCCTTGGCCACAAGGCCGGTGATGGAGGCCACGGCAGCCTGCCAGTTGCCCCAGCCCAGGGGCTTGAAGATCCAGGCGATGACGCCGCCGATGGCAGCCAGGATGGAGCTCTGGATCTCGCTCTCGTCCAGCATACGGAAGGTGCCGTCCACCCAGCCGAAGTAGGTGGTGAACCACACGAAGATGGTGGAAAGCAGGATGATGGTGCCGGCCTTCTTGATGAAGCTCCAGCCGCGCTCCCACATGCTGCGCAGCACGTTGCCCAGAGTGGGCCAGTGATAGGCGGGCAGCTCCATCACGAAGGGAGCGGGATCACCGGCGAACATCTTGGTCTTCTTCAGCATGATGCCGGAGACGATGATGGCGGCCATGCCGATGAAGTAAGCGGAGGTGGAGACCCATGCGCTGCCGCCGAAGATGGCGCCTGCGATCATGGCGATGAAGGGGACCTTGGCGCCGCAGGGGATGAAGGTGGTGGTCATAACGGTCATCCGGCGGTCGCGTTCATTTTCGATGGTACGGGAAGCCATGATACCGGGCACGCCGCAGCCCACGCCGATGAGCATGGGGATGAAGGACTTGCCGGACAGGCCGAACTTGCGGAACACGCGGTCCAGCACGAAGGCGATACGGGCCATGTAGCCGCAGGCCTCCAGGAAGGCCAGCATCAGGAACAGAACCAGCATCTGGGGCACGAAGCCCAGCACCGCGCCCACACCGGCCACGATGCCGTCATTGATCAGGCCGCTGAGCCAGTCGGCGGCGCCGGCAGACTCCAGACCATTGCTGACCAGCACGGGGATACCGGGGACCCACACGCCGTAGTCGGCGGGGTCGGGGGCGTCAAATCCGTTTTCAGTGAGATACTTCACGGCGTCCACAAAGGTCATCTGCACCACGTTGTCCAGCTTGTCCGCACCCTCGGGCAGGGCGTCATAGTAGGCGGTCATGGTGTTGATGGCCAGGGTCTCCTCGTCCTCCACGTCCACGGTGGCGGTGGAGGAGCCGGGCTGGAAGCTCTGCATTTCTGCCAGCAGGGCCTGGGCGTCAAAGTCCTCGGCCTCGGGGTCGATCTCCGTGCCCAGGAAGGCGTCCACAGCCTGGATGGCGGCGGTGTAATCGTCGTTGACGGTGTTATACTCCTTGCTGCCGATGCCCAGCAGGTGCCAGCCGTCGCCGAACACGCCGTCGTTGGCCCAGTCGGTGGCGGGAGCGCCCACGGCTACCATGGCGATCCAGTAAACCAGGAACATCACCACGGCGAAGATGGGCAGGCCCAGCCAGCGGTTGGTGACCACCTTGTCGATCTTGTCGGAGGTGGACAGCTGGCCCTTGTTCTTCTGCTTGTAGCAGCTCTTGATGATCTCGGCGATGTAAACATAGCGCTCGTTGGTGATGATGCTCTCGGCGTCGTCGTCCAGCTCCTTTTCAGCGGCCTGGATGTCCTGCTGGATGTGCTGCATCACGTCGGCGGGGATGCTGAGCTTCTGCAGCACCTTGTCGTCCCGCTCGAAGATCTTGATGGCATACCAGCGCTGCTGCTCCTCGGGCAGGGTGTGGACGGCGGCCTCCTCAATGTGGGCAATGGCGTGCTCCACGGGGCCGGAGAAGGTGTGCATGGGGATGGTCTTGGTCTGGCCCTTGGCGGCCTTCACGGCGGCCTCGGCGGCGTCCATCACGCCGTCGCCCTTCAGAGCGGAGATCTCCACGATCTCGCAGCCCAGCTGGCGGGACAGCTCCTTGACGTTGATCTGGTCGCCGTTCTTGCGGACCACGTCCATCATGTTCACGGCGATGACCACGGGAATGCCCAGCTCCGTCAGCTGGGTGGTCAGATACAGGTTGCGCTCCAGGTTGGTGCCGTCAATGATGTTCAGGATGGCGTCGGGGCGCTCGCCGATCAGGTAATTCCGGGCCACCACCTCCTCCAGGGTGTAGGGGGACAGGGAGTAGATGCCGGGCAGGTCCATGATGACCACGTCATCGTGCTTCTTCAGCTTGCCCTCCTTCTTCTCCACGGTGACGCCGGGCCAGTTGCCCACGAACTGGTTGGAGCCGGTGAGGGCGTTGAACAGGGTGGTTTTACCGCAGTTCGGGTTGCCCGCCAGGGCAATTTTGATCTGCTTATCCATATGATTCTCGTATCTCCTTTCCGGGAACTTATTCCACTTCGATCATTTCGGTGTCCGCCTTCCGCAGGCTCAGCTCATAGCCCCGGACGGTGACCTCCATGGGGTCGCCCAGAGGGGCCACCTTCCGGACAAACACCTGGGTGCCCCGGGTGATGCCCATGTCCATGATGCGGCGCTTCACGGGACCCTCCCCGTGGAGCTTCACCACCTTGACGGTCTCGCCGATCTTGACGTCGCGCAGTGTTTTCATGTGGGTTCTCTCCTTTATCTTTTATTTGTTGTTTTTTCAGATCATGATCTTCCGGGCCATTTCCTCGCTGATGGCGATGCGGGCCTCCTTGACCTTCACGATGACGTTTCCGCCCAGGGCCGCCACCACCGTGACGGTGCCCCCGGCCACAAAGCCCAGGTCCTCCAGGTGCTTCTTCACCTCGGCATTGCCGCCCACCCGATGGATGAGATTTTCTTCGCCGATGTTGGCTAATGTCAGCGGCATCATAGCTGCTTCCCTCCCTGCTGTAACGGTTAGCGTTCACTAACCGATCGTGGAAAAATAGTGGTTAATCTACCTTAACCCCTTTCCGAAGAAAAAAGGTTAAGCTCCCTTAACCGCTGGATAGTTTAACACCTCTAACATTTGTTGTCAACCCTTTTTCCGGAAAAATTTTTCTTCCTTGCAATTTTGGTTAAAATATGCTAACCTATAAATAATTTTGCGGGAAGGTTGGTACTGTTTGCCATGCAGATCTTGAGAGCCTCGGAGGATTACCTGGAAACCATGCTGATGATGAAGGAGAAGCATGGCTATATCCGTTCAATTGACATTGCGGAGTATCTGGGCGTAACAAAGCCCAGCGTCAGCTACGCCACCAAGCGCCTGCGGGAGAGCGGCTATATCACCATGGACAAGGAGGGGCTCATCACCCTGACGGACACGGGCATGGCCATCGCCGCCAGCATGCTGGACCGGCACAAGACCCTGACCCGGTTTCTGATCCACCTGGGGGTGGAGCCGGAGACCGCCGAGGCCGATGCCTGCAAAATCGAGCACGACATCAGCCAGCAGACCTTTGAGGCCATCTGCCGCCACGCCGGCCGGGCAGAATAAGTCCTCCGGGTAAATCCACATTTCCGCCACCCCATTCCCGGGTGGACAGTGCCGTCCGCCCCTGCGGATACGGGCACCGGCATGTTTTCTGTTCGGATTCGCAAAAAAACGTCCATTTCCATTTGACAAATTCGTTCAAAAGCGTATAATGGTTTTGTATAAGTATCGGAACATTGTGGCATATCGGAAAGGAGACGGACCATGAAAAAGCTCTTGCCCCTTCTGTTGGCGCTGTGCCTGACGCTTTCGGCCTGCGCCGCCCCGGCGGCTGTGCCGCTGCCCGGCGATTCGGTGACCGCCGTCACCGTTACCTACGCCGGAAAAACCGTTACCTGCACCGACCCGGCCCAGGTCCGGGCCATGACCGATGCCGCCCGGAGCCTGGAATTTGTTCCCACGGACGCCTCCGTCACCACCCCCGGTGCCATGTCCATGGAGCTGACCTTCACGGACAGCAGCGGCAGCGCCGTGACCCTGACCCTGCCCCTGACCCAGTCCGGCGGAAAAGCCTATGACGCCGGAGCAGACAGCATTGGAATTTTTGCCGAAATTTTAGGCGAATAGGTTCAAAAAACAGCGGGACGCCCAAAGCATTTCCACAGCCTTGGGCGTCCCGCCTTTTCTCGCCTTTGTCCCGGGACAAACCGCCGGTTTTCCGGGCCGTCCCGCTCTGTACCGGGACGGTTTTTTCCGTCAGGGGTTCAGGTGCCGCTTGAAGTTGCCCAGGGTATGTACCCCCTCCTGGACCATGAAGAACGCATGGGGGTCCACCTTCCGGACCTCCTGCCGCAGGGTCTCGATCTCATACTTGGACAGGCAGATGCAAAGGATCTGCACCTCGTCCCCGGTATAGGCCCCGTGGCCGGACCAATAGGTAATGCCCCGGTCCATTTTCCGCCCCAGCTCCCAGAAGGGCTCCAGCTCCCGGAGCTTCGTGACGACCAGCACCTGGGTGGTGATATTCTGCTGATGGACCCGGTCCACAAACAGGGCGTTGAACACCGTGTAAATGGCGGAATAAATGGCCGTGGGCGTAACAAAGCCCAGCGTCAGCTACGCCACCAAGCGCCTGCGGGAAAGCGGGTACATCACCATGGACAAGGAGGGGCTCATCACCCTGACGGACGCAGGCATGGCCATCGCCGCCAGCATGCTGGACCGGCACAAGACCCTGACGCAGTTTCTTATCCGCCTGGGTGTGGACCCGGAGACCGCCGAGGCCGACGCCTGCAAGATGGAGCACGACATCAGCCAGCAGACCTTTGAGGCCATCTGCCGCCACGCAGGCCGTGAGGGCTGAAACAAAGCAACAAAAGAGGAACGGCCCCGCCGTTCCTCTTTTGTTGCTTTTCTATGCGGTTATTCCGTCTGCTCCGGTGGCTGATCCTGATCCCGGTTCACATAGCAATATGCCTGGGTGGGCATATTCCGGCGGCGCAGACGCCGGTCCACCAGATACTTGGTCAGCACCTGCAGGCAGGCAAACACCGGCACGCCCAGGAACATACCCAGTACGCCGCCGAAGCCGCCGCCCACCAGAATGGCCACCACCACCCAGAAGCTGGAGATGCCCGTGGCGTCGCCCAGGATCTTGGGGCCCAGGATGTTGCCGTCAAACTGCTGCAGGACGATGACGAAGATCACGAAGAACAGGCACTTCTTGGGGCTGACCAGCAGGATCAGGAAGGCGCTGGGCACCGCGCCCATGAAGGGGCCGAAGAAGGGGATCACGTTGGTAACGCCCACGATCAGGCTCACCAGCGGGGCATAGGGCATGCCCAGAATGGTGCAGCCGATGAGGCACAGAATGCCGATGATGAGAGAGTCCAGCAGCTTTCCGCGGACGAAGCCGCTGAAGATGCCGTCGGCCCGGCGGACGGCCCGGGCAATCCAGCGGGCGTGGGCCTCCTTGCACACGCCGTACAGCAGCTTGCAGCAGCGGGCCAGGCTCTGCTCCTTCATGGCCAGCATATACACCGACACGATGATGCCCACCAGGAAGTCCATGGCGAAGCTCACCAGCCCCCAGATGCCGGAGATCACGCCGCCGGTGATGGTGGTGAGCATCTGCTGGGCGCCGGGCAGCACCTTGTTGGTCAGCAGGTCCAGCAGATTCTGGTAATAGGTCTCCAGATTCTCGTTGACCCAGTCCTCCACCTTAGGGTTCTTATCCAGCAGGTTCGTGATCCAGCCGTAAATTTTGTTGTAATACGTCTCGGCGTTGTTGATGAGCATCACCACACTGTCGATGAGCTGGGGGATCACCACGCTGAACATCAGATACAGCAGCAGCAGCACGATGGCCCAGGTCAGCAGAATGCTGACGGCCCGCAGCCACCCGGCGGCATGGGGGATGGTCTTCCCTTCCAGCCCCTTGATCCGGTGCAGACCCGCCAGAATGAGCTTTTCAAACCAGTTGACGATGGGGGCCAGCAGATAGGCCATCACCAGGCCCACCAGCACCGGCGACAGGATGGACGCCAGCTTGGACAGCAGCCGCTGCAGTGCGCCGCTCATATAGAACGTGTCGTAAAACACCAGAATGGCGCAGACGGTGAGAAAGATCGTCAGACCCCATTTCAGGTAGCCGCTCTTATCCTTCATGTTATTTTCTCCTTTGTTGGCCCGGCTGGGCCTAATTTACTACTCTACATGATAACGTAAAACCCCGGGGTTTGCAATGCCGGGGACGTGAACGTTTTGTTAAAAATTGCAAATGCTTGCAATCCGCCGGAAAAAGCGGTATAATATCGGGACTATTATCACAGGCGACGATGGTAAAGGAGACTGTTCATGGATAAGACCCTGTTGTTCATTGTCAATCCCCGGGCGGGCAAGACCAAGTCCTCCGCCCCTCTGTTTGACGCCGTGGCCACCTTCGGCCGGGCCGGGTATCTGGTGCGGGTGATGCTGACCCAGGCCGCCGGGGACGCCGCCCGCTTCGCCGCCCGATGGGGCGGGGACTATGACCTGGTGGTGTGCGCCGGAGGAGACGGCACCCTCAACGAGACGCTGTCGGGCCTGATGCAGCTGGAAAACCGCCCGCCGGTGGGCTATCTGCCCAACGGCAGCACCAACGACTTTGCCGCCAGCCTGCGGATCCCCTCCTCCGTGCAGCAGGCGGCCCGGGCGGCGGTGGAGGGCACCCCCCATCCCCTGGACCTGGGGGCCCACAACGACCGGTATTTCTCCTATGTGGCCTCCTTCGGGGCCTTTACCAAGGCGTCCTACTCCGCGTCCCAGGAGACGAAGAACGCCCTGGGCCACTTTGCGTACATTCTGGAGGGCATCAAGAATCTGGACTCCCTGCGGCCCTACCGCTGCGAGGTGGAGGCCGACGGCGAGTCCTTCGACGGGGACTTCATCTTCGGCGCGGTGTGCAACTCCACCTCCCTGGGGGGACTGGTGAAGCTGGACCCCAAGCGGGTGCATATGGACGACGGCATGTTTGAGCTGATCCTGCTGCGGATGCCCAAAACCGCCCTGGACCTGCAGAATCTCATCACCGCCCTGAACCGCATGGACTACGATTATCCCGGGGTGATCTTCCGCCACGTCCGCAGCGTCACCGTCACCACCCGGGAGGACATCCCCTGGTCCCTGGACGGTGAATACGCCCCCTCCGCCCCCCGGGTGGAGATCCGCAACCTGCACAGCGCCGTGCAGCTGATGATCCGGGACGACGAATAACGCTTCCGAAACACCCGCACCCCTGTATGCCTCCCGGCATACAGGGGTGCGTTATGTGTCATTGGCCGGGACTTATGCCCGCTTCCAGCGGACGCCGCCGGGGACGTCGGTGATCTCCACGCCCTGGGCCTTCAGCTCATCGCGGATACGGTCGGCCTCGGCGAAGTTTTTGGCCTTCTTGGCGTCGGCCCGGGCCCGGATCAGGGCCTCCACCTGGGGATCCTGGCCGCCGTCCTCGCAGACCACGGTGAAGCCGCCGGCGGCGGGAGCCGCCGCCTGGGTCTTGCGCAGGGCCGCCGCCTTCTCCGTCAGCTTCAGGCCCAGCACCTGGTCGAAGCTGTCCAGAGCCGCCAGTTTGGTGGCGTCGGTGGTCCTGGCCTTCAGCACGTCATAGAGCACCGTCACCGCCATGGAGGTGTTCAGGTCGTTGTCCATGGCCTTGGTGAAGCGGGCCTTCAGCTCCTCCAGAGCCGCCGGGTCCACGTCTCCCTTGCCGGGGGTCAGGGCGGCAATTTTGGCCAGCAGCTTGTTATAGGCCGCCACGGCGTTGTCCAGATTCTCCCAGGTGAACACCAGGCTCTTGCGATAGTGGCTTTGCAGGCAGAAGAAGCGATAGGCCAGGGGATCATACCCCTTCTGCTCCAGCAGGGACACCGTCAGGAACTCGCCCTTGGACTTGGACATTTTGCCGCCCTCGGTGTTCAGGTGGGCCACATGGCACCACTGGGGGCACCAGGGATGGCCCAGATAGCTCTCGGACTGGGCGATTTCGTTGGTGTGGTGGGGGAAGGCGTTGTCGATGCCGCCGCAGTGCAGGTCCAGATACTCGCCGTTGTACTTCATGGAGATGCCGGAGCACTCAATGTGCCAGCCGGGATAGCCCACGCCCCAGGGGGAGTCCCATTTCAGGGCCTGATCCTCGAACTTGGACTTGGTGAACCAGAGGACGAAGTCGTTGCGGTTGCGCTTGTTGGTGTCCTCCTCCACGCCCTCCCGGACGCCCACGGCCAGGTCCTCCTCGTTGTGGTCGTTGAAGATATAGTAACGCTCCAGCTTGCTGGTGTCGAAATACACGTTGCCCCCGGCCACATAGGCATAGCCGGTGTCCAGCAGGCGGGTGATGATCCTGATATAGTCGTCAATCAGGCCGGTGGCGGGCTGGACCACGTCGGGGCGCTTGATGTTCAGCTTGCGGCAATCCTCGAAAAAGGCGTCGGTGTAATACTGGGCGATCTCCATGACGGTTTTGTGCTCCCGCCGGGCGCCCTTGAGCATCTTGTCCTCGCCCTCGTCGGCGTCGGAGGTCAGGTGGCCCACGTCGGTGATGTTCATGACCCGGTTGACGCTGTATCCGGCGTAGCGCAGGTATTTCTCCAGCACGTCCTCCATGATATAGCTGCGGAGGTTGCCGATGTGGGCAAAGTGGTACACCGTGGGGCCGCAGGTGTACATTTCCACATGGCCGGGGGTGTGGGTCTTGAACTCCTCTTTCCGATGGGTGGCGGAATTATACAGATACATGGCGTTTTCTCCTTCAATCGTCAGTTTTCGATGGCAAACAAAAAGCCTCCCATGCCCTGGGGCATGAGAGGCGATGTCTCGCGGTTCCACTCTCGTTTGTCGCTTGAGGGCCTTTGACGCAGGCCATGCGGCGGGCTTCCACATCCCGCGCGCTCCCGGACGCACCTTCTGCCGCACCCCGCAGGACGGCTTGCAGCCGATGGCCGTCCCTCTCTTGCCGGAGCTGCGCGGCATACTCTTTCCGATCGTCGCGCTGTTTGATTGGCTATTATTATAGCGGCTTGGGCCCGGCGTGTCAATACCGGCGGATGACGGCGGCCACCTTGCCCAGAATCCGGGCCTCCCGCCCGTCGATGGGCTGATAGGCCGGGTTTTCCGGCAGGAGCCAGACTTCTCTCCCCTGCCGCTTCAGGCGCTTCACCGTGGCCTCGTCCCCCAGCAGGGCCACCACGATCTCGCCATTGTTGGCGGCGGGCTGCTGGTGCACCACCACCAGGTCGTCCGGCAGGATGCCGGCATTGATCATGGACTCGCCCCGGACCCGCAGGGCAAAATACTCCCCGTCCCGGCCGCCGGTGTCGAAGGTCAGGTAATCCTCGATGCACTCCTGGGCCAGAATGGGGGACCCGGCGGCCACATTGCCCACAATGGGCACCTGGTTCTCCTGGGGCGCCTCCGTCAGGGTCAGGGCACGGCCCTTTCCGGCCTGCTTGCCGATGACGCCCAGCTCCTCCAGGTGCTTCAGGTGAAAGTGCACCGTGGAGGGGGACTTCAGCCCCACGGCCTCGCCGATCTCCCGCACCGAGGGGGGATACCCCTGGTCCTGGATGGCCTGGACGATGTAGTCATAGATTTTCTGCTGCATTTTGGTCAGCTGGGCCATGATGTCCGCTCCTTTACCGGGTACTTTTTTCGATTATACCACAGAAAATCCAGGTTTGCAACAGATGTTCGATGATTTTTCTTATGATTTTCCGGCGGCGGAAAAAATCACGGTTTTCCTCTTGAAATCCCGCCGGGATTATGATAATATAGTGCGTACTATGAGAAAAGTGCCCCCAGAGGGCTGAAATTTTGGAGGGAGTTCCGTTATGAACACTGTTTTGATTGTTATCACCGTGGTCCAGCTGCTGGTGGCGCTGGCCCTGATCCTCATCGTCCTGTTCCAGTCCGGCAAGAGCCAGGGCCTGTCCGGGGCCATCGGCGGCATTGCCGATTCCTATATGAGCCGCTCCAAGGCCAAGAGCATGGACGCCAAGCTGGCCCGGGACACCAAGTGGGTGGCCGCCGTGTTTGTGGTGCTGACCCTGGTTCTGGACTGCATGGTCGCCGCCGGCATCAAGTAAATCGCGAAAATCTCCGGGGGACGCAGCCGCGTCCCCCGATTTTTGTATGCAGGAGAAGCGTATGGAATATCTGACTTTTTCCGCCCCCGGCCGGGTGGAGCTGGGGGGCAACCACACGGACCATCAGCACGGCTGCGTGCTGGCGGCGGCCATTGACCGCACCGCCCGAGCCCGGGTGCGGCTCACCGGGGAGGGCGTGGTTCGGGTGTTCTCCCGGGGGTATGCGCCGGTGGAGCTGGCCCCGGATGACCTGTCCCCCCGGCAGGAGGAGCGGAACACCACCGCCGCCCTGGTCCGGGGCATGGCCGCCGCCTTCCGTCGGAGGGGCTTGCCCTGGCGGGGATTTGACGCGTGGGTGGAGTCCGACGTGCTGCCGGGGTCGGGGCTGTCCAGCAGCGCCGCCTTCGAGGTGCTGCTGGGCCGCATAGGCAATGCTCTGTTTGCCGGGAACAGCCTGACTGCCGCGGACATCGCCCGGATGGGCCAGTGGGCGGAGAATGTGTATTTCGGCAAGCCCTGCGGCCTGATGGACCAGCTGGGCAGCAGCACCGGCGGGCTGGTGTTTATGGACTTCCGGGACCCCGCCGCCCCGCTGGTGCGGCGGCTGGACGCCGCCCTGCCCGGATACGTTCTGTGCGTGGTGGACAGCGGCGCGGACCATGCGGGACTCACCGATGCATACGCCGCCATCCCCCGGGAGCTGGGGGCCGTGTGCCGCCTGTTCGGGGCGGAGGTCCTGCGCCAGGTGGAGGAGGCGGAATTTTACCGCCGCCTGCCGGAGGTCCGCCGGGCCGCCGGGGACCGGGCGGTGCTGCGGGCCATCCATGTGTTCGACGAGAACCGCCGGGTGCTGGGCCAGGTGCAGGCCCTGGAAAACGGCGACACGGAGGGGTTCCTGGCCCTGGTCAACGACTCCGGCCGCTCCTCCTGGGAATATCTGCAGAACATCGCCCCGGAGGGGGCCGCCGGGCATCAGGAGCTGGCCGTGACCCTTGCCCTGTGCCGCCGCCTGTTGCGGGGCCGGGGAGCCGTCCGGGTACACGGCGGCGGCTTCGCGGGAACGGCCCTGTGCATGGTGCCGGAGGAGGATTATCCCGCCTTCCGGGCGGAGCTGGAGGGCCTCCTGGCCCCCGGCTGCTGCCACCGGCTGACCATTGGATGAACTGAAAAAAATTATGGGCGTCGGCATGGCCGACGCCCATAGATTTTTTCATGTGATTCAGTTCATCTGCTTGCGGCGGGAGAGGTTCACAGTGCCGTCGTTCATCTCGTGGACGGAATCCAGGCTCTTGCCGGTGCCGATGGCCACGCAGCTGATGGCATTTTCGGCCACCACGGTGTGGATGCCGGTGCGGGCGGTGATGAGCTTGTCGAAGCCGTCCACCAGGCTGCCGCCGCCGGTCATGACGATGCCGTTGTTGGCGATATCCGCCACCAGCTCCGGGGGCGTGCGCTCCAGGACGCCGTGAACGGCCTCCAGGATCCGCTCCACGGGCTCCTCAAAGGCCTCCAGCATCTCGGTGGAGGTGACGGTGATGGTCTTGGGCAGGCCGGTCATCAGGCAGCGGCCCTTGATCTCGATGGTGGTCTCCTCCTCCTTGGGGAAGACGCAGCCGATCTGCATCTTCATCTGCTCGGCGGTGCGCTCACCGATGAGGATGTTGTGCTTGCGGCGCATATATTTGACGATGGCTTCGTTAAACTGGTCGCCGGCCACCTTGATGGAGGCGCTTTCCACCACGCCCTTCAGGGAGATCACGGCGATGTCGCTGGTGCCGCCGCCGATATCCACCACCATGTGGCCCTCGGGCTTGGTGATGTCGATGCCGGCGCCGATGGCTGCGGCCACAGGCTCCTCGATCAGATACACATGACTGGCGCCGGACTGCAGGCCCGCGTCCACCACGGCGCGCTCCTCCACCTCGGTGATGCCGGAGGGAACGCAGATGATGACACGGGGCTTGAAGATGTGGTGGAAGCTGCCGCTGACCTTGCGGATGAACTCCTTGAGCATCCGCTCGGTCATGTCGTAGTCGGAGATGACGCCCTCCCGCAGGGGACGGATGGCCACGATGTTGCCGGGGGTACGGCCCAGCATGGCCTGGGCGTCGGCGCCCACGCTGAGCAGGCGGCCGTCGTCCTTGTTGATGGCCACCACGGAGGGCTCATTGAGCACAACGCCCTTGCCCTTGACATATACCAACACCGATGCGGTACCCAGGTCGATACCGATATCCTTCGCTAAAGAACACATAATGCTACACCTCATTTTTCTGATATGGACCACGGCCCCAAAGAGGCCGAATTAACTCCTGATACCCTATTATAATGGCGCTTTTCCCATTTTGCAAGAGAATTTGCCGGTTTTTCCAAATCGTAATCTTTTGTTCATAATTTGTAACCTTTTGGCCGGTGCTTCATTATGGACAGGCGGCAGGGATTTTATTCCTCCCGGGTGACGGCCAGGGTCAGACCCAGCACGTCGGCGGCTCCCGCCTGGCGCAGGACCCGGGCGGCCTCCCCCAGGGTGGACCCGGTGGTGCAGATATCGTCCACCAGCAGGAAGCGTTTTCCGGCGATGCGCTCCGGATGGACGGCCTCGTAGGCCCCCAGGACGTTGACCCGGCGGGCGTCGGCGTCCTCCAGGCCGGACTGGGGCGGGTTGTCCAGAATTTTGCGCAGGGTCTCCTGGGGCTCCACGTGCCACTCCACGCACAGGCTCCCGGCCAGATACCGGGCCTGGTCAAAGCCCCGCTTGCGCAGGCGCTTCCGGCTCACCGGCACCCAGGTGATGGCGTCGAACTCGCCGCCGAACTCCTCCGCCGCGCAGCGGGCCGTCAGGCTGCCGAAGCAGGGCAGGCCGCCCATGCGGCCCTTGAATTTGAAGTCCAGAATGGCCCGGCGGACGGCGTCCTCGTAATACAGAGGCGCGGCCACCCGGCCCCAGGAGGTCTGGCGGACGGCCCGGTCCCCGGTGTAGGGCAGCTTCTTTTCGCAGTCGGCGCAGATCAGCTCCTTGCTGCCGATGTGCTGATTGCAGAAGGGACAGCGCCGGGGGAACAGGAAGTTCAATGCCCCCTGCTCCAGCTGGTTCAGCCGTTCGTTGAGATCACTCATGCCCATGGTTTGGTCCTCCTTGCTTGAGTCTGCGGCGCAGGCCGCTGTATCGCCGGGTGCGGCGGTCGTTTTCCGCCATGCGGCCGGGGATGGCGTCATCGCCTACCATCACCAGCAGCTCCCTGGCCCGGGTGATGGCGGTGTACAGCACGCCCCGGACCAGCAGATTGGGGGCCGCCGGGGCGGACACCAGCACCACCGCCCGGTATTCGCTGCCCTGGGCCTTGTGGACGGTCATGGCATAGGCCATGTCCAGCTGGCTCAGCAGGTCGGCGGTGTATACGCTGGTGCGGTCGTCGAACCGGATGGTCACCAGCTCGCCGGAGGGGTCGATGTCCTCCACCGTGCCCACGTCGCCGTTGAAGATGCCGCTGCCGGCCTCGCCGTCGTCCTTTTCCCAGAGGACGTCATAGTTGTTCCGGGTCTGCATCACCCGGTCCCCCACCCGGAAGATCATGTCGCCCCAGGCCTTCTGGCGCTTGCCCGGGGCCGGGGGGTTCAGAGCCGCCTGCAGGGCCCGGTTCAGGCTGACGGTGCCGGTCTCCCCCTTGCGGGTGGGGGTCAGCACCTGGATCTGCCCGGCGGGGATGCCCATCTTGTCCGGCAGACGGGTGCGGCACAGGTCCACCACCGTCTGCACCAGCCGGTCCGGCGAGCGGCGGCACAGGAAGAAAAAGTCGCTTTGCTTGTTGCTCAGGTCCGGGGTCTGGCCCCGGTTCACGGCGTGGGCGCTGCGGATGATGGCGGACTGCTCCGCCTGGCGGAACACCTCCGTCAGGGTCACGGAGTCCACCGCGCCGCTGCGCAGGATGTCCCCCAGCACGTTGCCGGGGCCCACGGAGGGCAGCTGGTCCGGGTCCCCCACCATCACCAGGCGGCACCCGGGCTTCAGGGCCGCCAGCAGGGCGTCCATCAGCGGCAGGTCCACCATGCTCATCTCGTCCACGATGACGGCGTCGGCCTCCAGCAGGTCCTTTTCGTTTTTCTTGAAGGTCACCTCGCCGGTGAGCTCGTTGAAGGTCATGCCCAGGCAGCGGTGGATGGTCTGGGCCTCCCGGGAGCACAGCTCACTCATGCGCTTGGCCGCCCGGCCCGTGGGGGCCAGCAGCAGAACCGTCAGGCCCATGCGCTCCAGCAGGGTGACGATGCCCCGGGTGGAGGTGGTTTTGCCGGTGCCGGGGCCGCCGGTCAGCAGCAGCACCCCGCTCCGGGCCGCCAGCTCCACCGCCCGGCGCTGCTGGGGCGCATAGGCGATGCCCTGGCGGGCTTCCATCTCGGCGATGATTTTGTCCACATTTTTCCCGGTCTGCCGGGGCGCGTCCCGCAGGGACAGCAGCCGCCGGGCCACCTGTGTCTCCGCCTGATACAGGCGCTGGAGATAGCAGGCCTGCACCCCCGCTACCGGATCCTGGACGATGACGCCCCGGGCCAGCAGCCCGTCCAAAGCGGTCTCCAGGGCGTCCGGGTCCCCGTCAATCAGCTGAGCGGAGGCAAAAAGCAGCTTGTCCCGGGGCAGGAACACATGGCCGTTGTTCAGATTGTGGGACAGCTCGTATGTAAGGGCGGCCTCCACCCGGCAGGGGCTGTCGCCGTCGAAGCCCATGCTCAGGGCGATCTCGTCCATGGTGGAAAAGGCCACGCCGTAGGCCTGTCCCGTGAGAAGATAGGGGTCCTCCTTCAGCCGGGGCAGGGCCTGGGCTCCGTAGGCCCGGTACAGCTGCATGGCAAGAGGCACCGGCAGCTCATACCGGGCCAGAAATTCCATCACCCGCTTCAGTCCCGTCAGCTCCCGGAAGGCGGCGGACAGCTCCATGGCCTTTTTGGCGGTGATGCCCTTGACGGTCTGGAGCCGCTCCGGCTCCTCCTCGATGACGGCCAGGGTGTCCGCTCCGAAGCGGTCCACCAGCCGCCGGGCGGTGGCGGGGCCAATGCCCTTGAGAATGCCGGAGGCCAGATAGGCCGCGATGTCCTCCTCCGTCTCCGGCATGCGGCGCTCCACGGATTCCGCCGCGAACTGGGGGCCGTAGCTGGGGTGGTTGGTCCACACGCCGGTAACGGTCATCCCCTCGCCGGGGGCGGCGCAGGGGATGCACCCCACCACCGTCACCAGCTCGCCGTCGTCCGTCAGCAGGGAGAGCACGGTGTAGCCGTTGTCCTCATTCTGAAAAATCAGGCTTTGTACGGCGCCCTCCACCGTGCTTCGTTCGGCCATAGCGGCCCTCCTTATGGTAAATGGTCGGGGATCTCCGCCGCCGTCAGCAGCAGAAGATCGTCGTATCGCTCCGTCAGCTCCCTGGCCCGGCGCAGGTCCGCCCCCTCCAGGCCGCAGTCGCACAGCACGATGGGGACCGCCCCCCGCAGCTGCCGCCGCAGGTCCAGCATCTGGGCCGCCGGGGCGGCAAAGTCGCAGCCGGGCCGGGCGGGGATCAGCAGCATCACCCGGGCGGGCTCCCGCCGCCGGAACCAGCCCGTCAGCAGCCAGAACAGGGCCGCCAGCCCCGTGGCCGCCAGAAAGGCCAGCACGCCGTCTTGCAGCACCTCCATGATATCACCTCGATATCAGTGTATGCCCCGGACCCGGGGCGGGTGCTTATACGTTGCCGTACATGAACAGGTCGCACTTGATCATGCCGTTATAGAGCTTGCGTTTCTTTTTGGCCTGGTGGCCGAAGCTGCGCTCAAATTCCGTGTGGCTGCTGAGGACCAGCGTCCGCCAGGTGTCCGGCAGCCGCTCCCACATTTTGCCGAAGTCCCGGTACAGGGCCTCGGCCTCCTGCCGCTCCAGCAGCCGCTCGCCGTAGGGGGGATTGGTCACCAGCTGGCCATAGGTGTCGTCCCGGCGGAAATTCCGCATATCCGCCACCTCGAAGCGCACCACGTCCTCCACCCCGGCCTTCCGGGCGTTGTCCCGGGCGATGGCCACGGCCCGGGGGTCCACGTCGCCGCCCCAGATGTCGTACCGGCCGTGGAACTCCTTGTCCATGGCCTCTCCGGCGGCGGTCAGCCAGTCCCCGGAGGGCACAAAGCCCCAGCGCTGGGCATCGAAGCTGCGGTCCAGGCCCGGGGCCCGGTTCAGGGCGATCAGCGCCGCCTCGATGCAGATGGTGCCGCTGCCGCAGAAGGGGTCGCAGAAGGGGTCCCGGCCCCGGAAGCGGGACAGGGTCACCATGGCCGCCGCCAGCGTCTCCCGCAGGGGGGCCTCCACGCCCACGGCCCGATAGCCCCGCTTGTACAGGCCCTCGCCGGAGCTGTCCAGGCAGATCATGGCCTCGTCCTTGAACAGGGAGAACCGCACCTGATACTTGACCCCGTCCTCCGGGAACTGCTCCAGGCCGTAGTGGGCCTTCATCCGCTCCACCATGGCCTTTTTGATGATGGACTGGCAGGCGGGCACTGCGTGCAGCTGGGAGGAGATGGAGTAGCCCTTCACCGGGAAGGCCGCGTCCCGGGGCAGATACTCCTCCCAGGGGATGGCCCGGGTGCCCTGAAACAGCTCCTCAAAGCTGCGGGCCGGGAACCGGCCCAGCACCAGCAGCACCCGCGCACCGCAGCGCAGGTTGATGTTCAGCCGCGCCAGGTCGGACAGTTCCCCCCGGCACAGCACCCGGCCGTTTTCCACCTGCACGTCCTTCAAGCCCAGCCGCCGGATCTCGTCGCCCACCAATTTTTCCAGGCCCAGCAGGCAGGGCACCATAAATGTATGCATATCGCACCTCGTTGTCGTCGTTATCGGCTCACAGCCGCCCCAGGGCGGCCAGGATCAGCCCCGCCAGCTCCAGGGCCCCCACCGCCGAAAGAAGGCAGATGGCGGCAAGGCCGGGCTTGGGAATGTGCAGCGGGGTCACATACAGCGCCGCCAGTAGCAGCATTCCCGCCGCCAGGATATACGGCCCGCCGGGCAGCAGCAGGCCCAGCAGGTAAAACAGCGGAAAGGCCAGGGCGCTGGCGGTGATGGGCAGGCCCAGATAGTATTTCCGCCCGCCGCCCTCCGTCTGCTGGCGCTCCTCCTCGGTGACGTTGAAGTACGCCAGCCGGATCAGCCCCGCCAGGGTGAACACGCACAGCGCCGCCCCATACCAAACCGGGGCCGGGGCGTCGCTCCACCGGCTCCAGGCGCAGTAGCCCGCCACCGACGGCAGCGCCCCGAAGCACAGCACGTCGTTGAGGGAGTCAATCTGGATGCCGAAGGACTGCTGCCGGCGGCTGCGGTCCTTTTTGGTGCGGGCGATGCGCCCGTCGAAGCAGTCCAGCAGTCCCGCCGCCAGCAGGCAGAACACGGCGGTCAGGTGCCGCCTCTCCACCGCCTGGAACATACCCGTCACCCCCAGGGCCGTGGCGGCGTAGGTGGCCAGCACCGTATAGTCATAAAAGCCAATCATAGGCACATCCTCATTTTCATATCTCATGCTTCACGCGTTCCGCCGCAGCTTTTCCAGCATGCGCACGAACTCCTCCGGCAGGGGGCAGGTCAGCTCCACCGGCTCCCCGGTGCGGGGGTGGATGAACCGCAGGCCCACCGCGTGGAGGCACTGGCCCGTCAGCCCGGCCACTGGTTTTTTGGCCCCGTATACCGTGTCCCCCAGGATGGGGTGGCCGATGTAGGCCAGATGGACCCGGATCTGGTGGGTGCGGCCGGTTTCCAGACGGCAGCGCAGATGGGTGACGCCGGGATACCGGGCGATGACCTCCCAATGGGTCACGGCCTCCCGGCCCCCCTGCCGCACCACCGCCATGCGCTTGCGGTCCACCGGATGGCGGCCGATGGGGGCGTCCACGGTGCCGCTGTCCTCCCGGAAATTCCCCACCGCCAGACATTCATAGGTCCGGGCCAGGGTGTGATCCGCCAGCTGGGCCGCCAGGGCCAGGTGGGCCGCGTCGTTTTTGGCGGCGATAATGAGGCCGCTGGTGTCCCGGTCGATGCGGTGGACGATGCCGGGGCGCTTCTGCCCCCCGATGCCGGACAGGCTCTCCCCGCAGTGATACAGCAGGGCGTTGACCAGGGTGCCGTCCGGGTGTCCAGGGGCCGGATGCACCACCATGCCCGTGGGCTTGTTCACCACGATGACGTCCTGGTCCTCATACACCACGTCCAGAGGGATGTTCTGGGGCCGGGCCTCCGGCTCCTCCGGCTCCGGCAGCGTCACCTCCAGCACCTGTCCCGGCTGGACCCGCAGGTTCTTCGCCACCGGGCGGCCCCGGTCCGTAACGCGTCCCTCCTCCAGAAGCCGGGCGGCGGCGGACCGGGTCAGCCCCTCCAGCCGCCGGGCCAGCAGGCTGTCCGCCCGCTGCCCCGCCTCCTCAGTTGTCACCGTCAGCCGGGTCGTTTCCATGCTTTTTGTCCTTCTTGTCGTATTTATCGTATAAAAACAGGTAGTACACGGCCCCTAAAATCGCCCCCACCACCACGCAGCAGTCGGCGAAGTTGAACACCGGATAGGAAAACAGGGTCAGGTCGAACATATCCACCACATAGCCCCGGAAAAGCCGGTCGATGAGGTTCCCCACGCCTCCGGCCAGGATCATCACCCCGGCGATCACGCCCAGGGGATGGCGCACGATCCGCCGCACCAGCAGATACGCCACCGCACCCATCAGCAGAACCGTCACCACCGCCAGGGCGGTGGTCTGGCCGGAGAAGCTGGACCAGGCCGCGCCGTAGTTATGTACCCGGGTCAGCTGCATCAGCCCCGGCCAGAAGGCCTGGGACTGGCCCAGGGCCAGATGCTCCACCGTCCACAGTTTGATCAGCTGATCCGCCCCCAGCAGGGCGGCGAATAATACAATATACCACATAGCGCAGGGTTCCCTCCTGTGAAAATACCTAATATACAATTATACCGCATTTTCGCCTTTATTGCAACCGCGGAAAGCCGCCCCGGAAGATTTTCGGCCTCCGGCGCTTGCAATTTATATGCATGGGTGGTATAATATAGTGCAAAACAACCGGAAGGAGGTCCGCCATGGAAAAGCGGGGTATCAAGATCGCGGCCCAGAACCGCAAGGCCCACCACGACTATTTCGTGGAGGACCGATACGAGGCGGGCATCGAGCTGGCCGGAACGGAGGTCAAGTCCATCCGGCAGGGCCGGGTGAACCTGAAGGACTCCTACTGCGTGGCCAAGGACGGCGAGATCTACGCCCACAGCATGCACATCTCCCCCTATGAGCAGGGCAATATCTTCAACAAGGACCCGGACCGGCCCAAGCGCCTGCTGATGCACAAGCGGGAGATCCGCAAGCTCCACGATCTGCAGAAGCAGGACGGCTATGCCCTGATCCCCCTGAGCCTGTATTTCAAGGACAGCCGGGTGAAGGTGGAGCTGGGCCTGTGCAAGGGCAAAAAGACCTATGACAAGCGGGACGCCATCGCCAAGCGCGACGCCAAGCGCGAAATGGAGCGGGCCGTCCGCGAGAAAAACCGGTAAAAAAGGAGCGTATCCATGAACAATCCCATTGTTACCATCGAAATGGAGAACGGCAAGAAGATCACCGCCGAGCTGTATCCCGATATTGCGCCGCAGTCCGTGCGGAATTTCATCTCCCTGGCCAACTCCGGCTTCTATAACGGGCTGATTTTCCACCGCTGCATCTACGGGTTCATGATCCAGGGCGGCTGCCCCGACGGCACCGGCATGGGCGGCCCCGGCTACTGCATCAAGGGCGAATTCGCCGCCAACGGCGTGCCCAACGACCTGCGCCACACCCGGGGCGTTCTCAGCATGGCCCGGGCCCAGGCTATGGACTCCGCCGGCAGCCAGTTCTTCATCATGCATAAGGACGCCCCCCATCTGGACGGGCAGTACGCCGCCTTCGGCATGGTCATCGACGGCATGGACGTGGTGGACGAGATCGTCTCCCAGCCCAGAAACATGATCACCAACAAGCCCAAGAAGCCCCAGGTGATGAAGTCCGTCACCGTGGACACCCAGGGCGTGGAGTACCCGGAGCCTGACAAGCTGCCGGGCCCCTTCCACAAGTAAAAATGTTTTCAAGGTATCCGGGCCGGTTTCCCGGCCCGGACGCCTCCTATCCCATATACGGGGCTGTACCGGTTTCGACGGGGGTGTGGAGGCAGGATAAGCGGGCGGCGGCGCCTGACCGCCTTAAAACGGGCAACTTAAAAATTAACTGACAACAATCGTATTGCTGTCGCTGCCTAACTAAAGGCAGCCGTCTGAACCGGAGAGGCCACAGGCCGGGGAAGGCGTCGTTGATGTGGCGGACGTGCGGCGGGTAAGAGTTGCCCCGCCCATGCATCATGACTCTACTGAACTGTGCAGTCTGGCCAGTGCCTGCCCAGGGAGGGAATGCTGAAACTGTCCTGCGCCCGGAGAAGGTCCTGTTAAAGTGCTTTCGGACAGGGGTTCGACTCCCCTCAGCTCCACCAAAACAATATAATCCGAACCTTTATCCAATCGGAGATGGGTTCGGATTTATTGTTTATATCGAGGAAATTGAAGATTGGTAAACGCAAAACCGGGAGGACTGCCGAACATGGCAATCCTCCCGGTTCGTTTATGTAGAGTCTTTCGCCGCAGCTTCTTTTTTCTCTTTCCATTCGGCAAATGCCCGCTTGCCCTCATCGCTTTCATAATACTTCTGAATCACCGGCAGCAGACTCCTTGCCAGAGACTCATATACAAACTCTGGAATCTCAGCGGAGTTAACATCATTCACATCATAGCAGTTCTTTTTCTTCATTCTGTTCCTCCCTTCACGGCGCACAGGTGCGTTTTTATGGCGCGGATGAGTAAAGATATGCCCCACAGCGTTTGCGTCGCTTGTGGGGCATAAATTATCCGATTTTCGACCTTTATCCTGACAGATTTTCGCCCGCCTCCTTCGGGCGGATCAGCTTTGCGTTGGATGGGTAATTGAGCGTGATCAGCGCTGGCTTTCCAAGGCCCTGCTTCTTGCGGCAGATCAATCCGCTATATTCCAATTCTCGGAATATGCGTGTGACACACTGCCGATTTCGATGCAGTTTCTTCTGTGCCTGTTCTACGGTGAAGTAGAGACGGATCGTGCCGTCTGCCTCTATGAATCCGTTAACCTTTGAAATGCTGGCTCTGTCCAGCATAAGCGCATACAGCACCTTTGCATCGTTGGATAGATCCGCAAGGCTGCCCTCCATAAGAAACCGTGGGAACGGTATGTACGATGCCGAAAGGCTCTCTGTAGTAAATCGTAAAAAATTCTGTGTCATTGTGACCTCCTATCCCATCCTATCCATCAAAAAACGGTATTGATTGGATTGATGGATGACTCTATTGAGCGTTAGTTTATTTCTTATTGATTTGGGTATGAATTTCATCCTCTGTGAATGTTCGGAAATCCGCCGTCCGGAAATCCAATAACGGTGCGCTCCGGAGCGTCTGGTTATCCACCATCTGAAAATCCGGTGACGGGAAATCCATACATGGATAATCCCGTTGTGGTCATAGTTCCGCCCTTTGCGACTGCTTGAGTAGTTCCCAAATTTCACACTGTTTCGCTTTCAACTCGACGATATCATCCTGATAGAAATGCCCTGTCTGATTGATACGGCGGCAGATCTGGTTGATGTTTCCTGCAACTCGGCTGACGGCAGCAGCCAGTTTCTTTTGCTCGGTGTAATCCACTTTGATGATATAGCCGTCGATCGCCATCTTGCGTAGATAGGCTCCCATGTTATGGGTGCCGAGCTGCGCCATCTTGTGTTGTATGAGTTTCTTTTCCTGTTCGGTGACGCAGAACTCAATGCGTATTGGTCTTGTTCGGTCTGCCATAAAAACACTCCCTTCAATTTACAACGGACATTATTCAGCCCATTGGGGGGGTAATCCCCACAGATTTTTTGTTTTTCCTTTCACCATACAACGGACATTTTTTCAGCGTTTGTCCACCGGTACGCGAAGATTTCAATAAAAAACGCGCTCTCGGTTTTTCTGGAAACGAGAGCGAATTGGAGATACGTGTATAAGATTTTAGAGAATAGCAAGCACATCCGGTGTCCGTACACACCGGAAAAATGAGCGTTTCAGCCTTGCAGCCGATACGCTCATTTCCTCTTTTGGGAAAGTCCCAAACCCTTGATTTCTGAATTGGAAATTCTTTCTGAACTTCGCGGGAAACCTATTGATTTTATTCGCTAATCAGACTATAATATATAATGATTTATTGTAACTACGATCAGGCTAACAAGCTGAGAGGACAGACCGGGAGGGCTGCAACCATGAAGTATCTTTCTGTCCCGCAGACCGCCGAGAGGTGGGGTATCTCATCACGGCGCATACAGATATTGTGCAACGAGGAACGCATACCGGGTGCGGTGAAAATCGGCAACAGATGGGCAATCCCCGATGATGAGCCGAAGCCCGCAGATGCCCGGATAAAGAGTGGAAAGTATATCAAACAAAAATCAGAATGTTAATTTAGGGGGCTGTTGTATGCCACAAGAGACTACAAATGTTATGAGCACATATGAAATAATCGCAACAGTTATTGCTATATTGGCGTTGCTGCAACCATGGATTATAAAGCTTTGGGATCGCTTTTGTCGAAAAATCCGCGTAAACTTTATCCCTTCGGCAAAAATAAAACTTTATTATAACCGCAGCGGTGCTTATGTTTATTTGGGCGGTGTTATTGAAGCCAAAAACAAAGCGGCTGTTGTTAAAGATATTGCAGTCAAAGTTGTTCGAAAAAAGGACAAGGCTGAATTGCTGCTGGATTGGTCATCTTTTATAATTCCCGTGTTTCAATCTGTTGGCGGCAACGCAGTAACAACCAGCGAAATCGCCAGACCATTTAAGGTGGAAGCAGGTAGCCTCTATCCGGTGTTCATAGAATTTGCTTCAACAAACATTCAAGAGAGTAATCGTCTGACTGAAATCTATAACACGATAGCTCTTGAACTTGCTGGTATTATGCAGCCAAACATTACAATTGATCAAGCCAAATATGCACTTGCCAATTCGAGCAGCTACCAAACTTTTAGAGATGAGCTTCTGCAAAACTTCTATTGGAAAGCGGATGACTACGTAATTGAGCTTACGATTACATACAACGATACGAAAACTCAGCAGTATAAATTCAAGTTCAGTATAGATGCCAGCGAAGCTGCTGATTTCAAAGGAAATATCGAAAAATCTCTGCAATGTGCGGTGGATGAAATCTACAGAGTGCCCACTAGTTTATTCTGCCCGCAGAAAGATTTCGTCCTTGATGATGGTAAATAAGCGGTTAAGCGACTATGACTCGAAATCGTGGGGCAGATTCCACCTTTCGAGGTTCGAATGGGCGCACTTGTCCCTTGGTTTACAACGCTTCCTGAATCGTCTATTCGACAAACTATGACAATGTTCTACAAAGGAGCAGTAATTATGAACAAACAGCAGCTTGCCAATAAAATCTGGGAATCCGCAAACAAAATGCGTTCCAAGATTGAGGCTAACGAATATAAGGACTACATTCTCGGTTTTATCTTCTATAAGTTTCTCTCTGACAAAGAAGTGGATTTTCTTAAAAAGGACGGATATGAAGAAACTGACCTCCAGGAACATGTACATGAAAACAACGAGGAACTTGTTGATTATTGTCAGCAGCATTTGGGCTATTTCATCGCCTATGATAATCTTTTCTCGACATGGCTGGATAAGGGAAATAGCTTTACCGTTGATAACGTGAGAACTGCTCTCTCTGCATTCAATCGTCTGATCAGCGATACGCAGAAAAAGGTGTTCAGTAAAATCTTTAATACATTGGAAACCGGGCTGAGCAAACTCGGTGACAGCACCAGCAATCAGACAAAGGCTATCCGCGATTTGATTCAGCTGATCAAGGATATTCCCACCGACGGCAGGCAGGACTATGATGTTTTGGGATTCATCTACGAATATCTAATCAGCAACTTTGCTGCAAATGCCGGAAAGAAGGCCGGTGAGTTCTATACACCTCATGAAGTGTCTCAGCTTATGTCCGAGATTGTTGCAAACCACTTGAAGGATCGCGAGAAAATCGAAATATATGATCCTACAAGCGGTTCAGGCTCTCTTCTGATCACCATCGGCAAGAGTGCAGCCAAGTACCTGAAGAACAAAGACAGCATCATGTACTATGCGCAGGAGCTAAAAGAAAACACATACAATCTGACCCGTATGAATCTTGTTATGCGCGGCATCAATCCGGCCAATATCTTCACTCGCTGTGGCGATACATTGGAGCAGGACTGGCCTATGTACGATGATATCACGCAGACGTATAACCCGTTGTATCTGGATGCCGTGGTTTCCAACCCGCCCTATTCACAGCACTGGGACCCGTCTCACAAGGAAACCGATCCCCGTTATCGCTATGGTATGGCACCAAAAGGAAAAGCTGACTATGCATTCCTGCTTCATGACCTGTACCATGTAAAACCAGATGGTATTATGACCATCGTCCTCCCTCATGGTGTCCTGTTCCGTGGTGATGCTGTCGGAGGTGCTGACGGACAGGGCGAAGGCGAGGGGCGTATTCGCCGTAATCTGATCGAGAATAACAACATCGAAGCAATTATCGGACTGCCTGCAAATATTTTCTATGGCACGGGCATTCCCACCATTATTATGGTTTTGCGGCAAAAACGCGAAGCTTCTGATGTGCTTTTTATTGACGCTTCCAAGGGATTCACCAAAGTTGGTAAGACCAACAAACTGATGGCATCCGATATCAAGAGAATTGTGGACGCTGTTGCTGCCCGCCCGAAAAGTATTGAAAAATTTGCTCGGCTGGTTTCCAAGGAAGAGATTCGCCGCAATGGATATAACCTGAACATTCCCCGTTATATCGATTCTTCCGAAGCGGCAGAAACTTGGGATATTTACGCCACCATGTTCGGCGGCATTCCCAACCATGAAATTGATCTTCTGGAACAGTATTGGACTGCGTTCCCTCAGCTGAGAAGTGTTCTGTTTGCCGCCGATGAAACCCCATATTCAACTTTGGCAGTTGAAAACATCAAAGAAGCGATCGAAGGCAGTGCCGATGTGCAAGCGTTCGTTGCGGCACATCAGTCAGCGTTCGCGGATTTTGATACATATCTGGACGGCGAACTGATCGGAAAAATGATGGATCTGAATGTCTCCAAGGCTGAGGATACTATTACGCAGAATATCTTTGGCCGTGTTGCACCGCTTCCTCTGGTCGACAAGTATCAGGCATATCAGCTTTTAGATGACAAGTGGGCCATGATTACCACCGATCTTGAAATTATCCAGACGGAAGGTTTTGCCGCCACAAAGCAGGTAGACCCGAATATGGTCATCAAAAAGAAGGATGATAAGGAAGAAGAAGTACAGAACGGCTGGGTCGGCCATGTCATTCCCTTTGATCTGGTACAGACTACGCTTCTGCGGGAAGATTATGATGCACTCAAGGCAAAAGAAGCCAGATTGGACGAAATTGCCGCCGAACTGACGGAGATCATAGATTCCATTGACGAGGGTGATCGCGGCGAGTTCCTGAATGATGACAATACTGCATTTGTACCCAAAGAGTTTGCAGCAAAACTTGCGGAAATCTATGCAGATATCTCTTCTCCGGAACTTACTGCCCTGCAGGGATATGTTGCATTGATAGATACCAAAGCCGGAAGGGCGGCGAAACTGCAATATATCGTTGAGCATAAGGAAGTGAACTGGGAGTCCGTAGATGGAAATGCCCCATATGCCAAAGGCAAAGTCGCGTCATATATGAAAACGCTGCGCGAGGCATATTCCTTCCCGGAAGAGTCCTTTGAGGCGAAGATGGTCTGTGCCGATAAGTTGATGGCAGAAGAAAAAGCCGTCAAAAAGGATGTCAAGGAAAGAGCTCATGCGCTCCACATGAAAACCAAAGAAACCATTGAAGGGCTGAGCGATGAGCAAGTTCTTGACCTCCTGCGCCTGAAGTGGATTGTTCCGCTGTGCGCATCTCTCCGCGCCATGCCGGATGCAATCATTGACACACTGGAAAAGGCGGTACAGACGTTGGCGGATAAGTATGCCGTGACCTATTTGGAATTGGACGAGCAGATTCAGAAATCCGAGGAAGCGCTTTCTTCCATGATCGATGAACTGACAGGTAACGAATACGACATGAAGGGATTGGCAGAGTTCAAAGCCTTAATGGCGGGTGAATCAGATGAGTAAAACCGAAATACCCTCTATTCGTTTTTGTGGGTTTGACGATGCTTGGGAACAGCGTCAGGCTGTGGACATCGCTGATTATTCAAAAGGAAATGGCTATTCCAAGGGCGATTTGACAGAAATCGGAACACCGATAATTTTGTACGGCAGACTCTACACAAAGTATCAATTTGCTATTAGCGAAGTAGATACTTTTGCTACTCCGAAAGACGGTTCTGTTTACAGCCAAGGCAATGAAGTAATTATTCCTGCTTCGGGAGAGACAGCCGAGGACATTGCAAGGGCATCAGCCGTTGAAAAATCAGGGGTTTTGCTTGGTGGAGATCTAAATATTCTTCGTCCATTCAACTTCATTAACCCGTTGTTTTTAGCCCTTGCTATTTCAAGTGGTGAACCACAAAAAGAACTGGCAAAAAAGGCACAAGGAAAATCGGTTGTTCATATCCACAATTCGGATATTCAAGAGGTATCTGTTTCGTTTCCAACAAGAGCGGAACAAGACCGAATTGTTGCTGTGTTTCGTAACCTCGACCACCTTATCACCCTTCATCAGCGTAAGTTTGAAAAGTTGACGAATGTCAAAAAGTCGATGCTTGAAAAAATGTTCCCTCGAAATGGCAGCTGCTACCCCGAAATTCGTTTCAAGGGATTTACTGACCCTTGGGAACAGCGTAAACTTGGTGAGGTGGGTAACGCACGCTCGGGTGTGGGCTTTCCGGATGTAGAACAAGGTGGTACGACAGGCATACCGTTCTTCAAGGTTTCTGATATGAATACCGATGGTAACGAGAATGAAATGACTGTGGCAAACAACTATGTGACGGACGCTCAAATCGCTTCTCGTCGGTGGTTTCCGATAGAAGAATTGCCCGCCATATTCTTTGCAAAGGTCGGGGCTGCCGTAATGCTGAATCGCAAGCGTTTATGCCGTTTCCCGTTCCTGTTGGATAACAATACAATGGCTTATTCTCTCAGTAAAGAATCGTGGGATGCAGACTTTGCGAAGGCTCTCTTTGAAACAGTGGATTTAACGTCTCTTGTTCAGGTCGGGGCTTTGCCATCCTATAATGCTAGCGATGTTGAGGCGATGGAAACAATGCTTCCGGGACTCCCTGAACAGCGTCAAATCGGGGCATATTTCCAACAGCTCGACAACCTTATCACCCTTCATCAGCGTGAGTTGGGAAAGCTCCAAAGCATCAAAAAAGCTCTGCTTGAAAAAATGTTTGTCTGATACAGGAGGCAAGCTATGGTATTTGAACAGGAAGCCGCCTTTGAAACGGCGCTCATCAACTTACTGACAGAAAAATATGGCTGGGAGCCGGAAATTCTGCGCTATAAAACAGAAGAAGATCTGATCCAAAACTGGAAACAGATTCTCTTTGAGAACAACCGGGATGTGGACCGGCTGAACGATGTTCCGCTGACCGACGGCGAAATGCAGCAGATTCTTGACCAGATTACCCGTCTTCGCACGCCGCTGAAACTCAACGGTTTTATCAACGGTAAAACCGTTGCTGTCAAGCGCGACAATCCCGCGGACGAACTGCACTTCGGCAAAGAGGTCAGCCTAAAAATCTATGATCGGCAGGAAATTGCCGCCGGTCAAAGCCGCTATCAGATTGCCGAACAGCCGGTATTCAAGGCAAGGAGCTCTGTTCTGCCCAACCGCCGGGGTGACTTTATGCTGTTGATCAACGGTATGCCGCTGATTCACTGTGAACTGAAACGCAGCGGTGTCGATGTCAGCCAGGCTACCAATCAGATTGAGAAATATGCACACGAGGGCGTATTTACAGGACTGTTTGCCCTTGTGCAGATTTTTATTGCCATGCAGCCGGATGAAACGGTCTATTTTGCCAACCCCGGCCCGGATGGAAAGTTCAACAAAGACTTTTACTTTCACTGGGCTGACGCCAACAATGAGCCGTTGAACAACTGGAAGGACATTGCGCAGTATCTGCTTTCCATCCCTATGGCACACCAGCTGATCGGTTTCTATACCGTTGCTGACGATACCGACGGCGTTTTGAAGGTGATGCGCAGCTATCAGTATTATGCGACTTCCCGGATTACCAGCCGAGTTGCTATGCGTCGTTGGGCTGATAAGGATCAGATGGGCGGCTACATCTGGCACACCACCGGTTCCGGAAAAACTCTGACCAGCTTCAAATCCGCACAGTTGATTGCAGCTTCCAAGGATGCCGACAAGGTTGTATTCCTGATGGACAGAGTTGAACTTGGCACGCAGTCTCTGTTGGATTATCGCGGGTTTGCTGACGATACAGACTCTGTACAAGCCACAGAAAACACGGATATTCTTGTGGCAAAACTGCGGAGCGATGATCCCGCAAACACACTGATTGTCACCTCAATTCAGAAAATGAGCCGTGTGGAAGAAGAAAACGGCTTCAATGCGCACGACATTGAACTGATCCAGAACAAGCGGGTTGTATTTATCATTGATGAAGCTCATCGCGATGTATTTGGCGAAATGCTGCGTACTATCAAAGCAACTTTCCCGAACGCCATGTTTTTTGGCTTTACCGGCACACCAATTCACGATGAAAATCAGAAGAAAATGAGCACCACTTCGGATGTATTCGGCAATGAGCTGCACCGGTACAGCATTGCAGACGGCATCCGGGACAAGAATGTTCTGGGCTTTGATCCATACATGGTGCCAACATACAAAGATCGTGATCTTCGGAAAGCAGTTGCACTTGAAAGAGCTAAGGCAACTACTGAGGCAGAAGCGTTGGCAGATCCCAAAAAGAAAACAGTCTATCTGCATTATATGGATCACACCAAAGTGCCGATGGCCGGATATGTCCAGGCAGATGGCAACTATTTGAAAGGGATTGAAGATTATCTGCCTCTTTCTCAGTACGAACGCGAAGAGCATCAGTGCGCAGTAGTTGATGATATTCTGGAAAACTGGACAACTCTAAGCCACGGCAGCAAGTTCCATGCGATTTTTGCTACCAGCAGCATTCCGGAGGCAATCCAGTATTATAAGCTGTTTAAAGCGAAGGGCAATCTGAAGGTTACCGCTTTGTTTGACCCCAGTATCGATAACAATGGCAATGGGCTTTTCAAAGAAGATGGCATTGTTGAAATCATCGAAGATTACAATACCAGATACGGTATGAAGTTCCAGATGGCGACTTATACAACCTTCAAAAAGGACATTTCCTATCGTCTGGCGCACAAAGAACAGTACAAGGGAATTGAACACAACCCCGACCAGCAAATCGATTTGTTGATCGTTGTCGATCAGATGCTGACTGGTTTTGACTCCAAGTGGATCAACACACTTTATTTGGATAAGATTTTGGTTTACGAAAAGCTGATTCAGGCATTTTCCCGCACCAACCGTCTCTATGGTCCGGAGAAGCCCTTTGGGACGATTCGTTATTATCGTAAGCCATATACAATGCAGAGAAACATCGAAGAAGCGTTCAAGCTGTATTCCGGTGATAAGCCGCTTGGTCTATTTGCCGATAAGCTGGAACACAACCTCCAAAAAATGAACGCGTTGTATGATGATATTGAGTGCATCTTCCGTTCTGCCGGAATCGAGAACTTCGAAAAACTCCCGGTTGATCATGCTGAGCGCGGACAATTCGCCAAACTGTTCAAGCAGCTTAACAACTATCTCGAGGCTGCTAAGATACAGGGCTTTACTTGGGACAAGCTGTCCTACGAATTTAAGAACGTCGACAGCAAAGTGACCGTTGATCTGCACATCGATGAAACCACCTACTTGATTCTTGCTTTGCGTTATAAGGAACTATTCTCTGGTGGTAGCGGAGGGGCCGGTGTTGAAGATGTGCCGTATGCAATATATGAATATGACTATGAAAGCTACCCAGAGGAACTTGGTGTATTCAAGAAGTTTTCCATAGAAACAGCAGTTAAATCAGAAAAATTTAACTTTAAGACCGATAATTTAAGTCAATTGTTTGGCTACATAATTTATCTCGGATCTATGGAAAACGGCATCGTCCTGTTTAAAAAGCACTATCCGATCTCATTGATAAAAAGAGATAGTTTTTTGCTTGGCGCTATTAAAAGCGCAGAGCGCTTTGAAAAACTTCCCGGTGAAGATATCATTCGCTTAAGTGATAGTATTCAACTTGTGCGTATAAATGAAGTCATTTTTGTGCTTGACCTAAAAATGCTTGAGCGCAATATGGGGTTTTCTGCTTTGATTCAAAAAGCAGCGAGTGAAACAGTTGAGGCAATTCAGACATTAGAAATTTTAGATGATATTCAAGTGTTAAAAGATGCCCTCTGCGAACCTGCTTTTTCTCGAAAGTTATCTAGGGTTAAAAAATCCTCTCCCATTTTCAAGTTGGGTATTACTAAGGAGGCAATTATTGAGTTTACCAAAACGACACCGGAGCTTGCGGGAAAATTCAAATACAGTGATGACGGGAACAAAATCCGATTAGATACCAAAAAATCCAAAGATGCATTTTTAAAATTAATGAATGACTCTTTTTTGCGTTCTGAGTTGACGAAACAATACTATGAAGCATCAACTAAAGATAACATTACGCAATCTTCGAATTAAAAAATGATTTCTTTTTATATGTTCACACAAAAGTTTCAAAATCCGGGTTGACTATATCCCGGATTTTGATTATACTATTATCAACCCGAAAAGGAGGTTGACTTCGATGAAACAACTGGGTAACAGACTGCGTGCCCTTCGCGAGAGCATTGGTATCTCTCAGGCGAAGTTTGCCGATGTGATCGGCTCTACGCAGTCCAGCATTAACCGATATGAAAACGGCCAAGCTACGCCTACGGTGGAGCTTTTGCGTAAATATGCGGACTATTTTGACGTTTCGATGGATTACATCTTTGCCCGCTGCGACGAGCCGCAGGGCAAACTGTATCAGGCGAAGCCCCCAGTTGGCGAGGGCAATCCTGAACTTGCGCAATTTGTGGAGATGTGCTTTGATCCGTCTTCTCCGATGAACGACAAGCTAAAGAAAGCCCTGATACAAATGCTTGGGGAGGCGAAAGTTTGAAAACAAAGTTTTCAAACTCCACAGTTTTGTGTCTTTCACGACATCGGGTCGTGAAAGGCACAAAACTGTAAATTACTGCGAAAGGGATGGTCATAAGAATGAGCAAGGAATTAACCCCGAAAACGGGACAGTTCGATGAAATCATCTCCATCATCGACAATGCCCGCACCCGCGCGTTGAAAGCGGTCAATGCGGAATTGATTCAGATGTACTGGAATGTTGGCGAATACCTTTCTTCGCTGTGCGCTAATTCCGGATTTGGAGATAAGGTTATTGATGAAGTTGCGGCATACATTGCCGAAGCCAATCCCGGCGTCAAAGGCTTTAACCGTCGCGGACTTTACCGTATGAAGCAGTTTTATGAGACTTACAAGGACGATGAATTTGTGACACCACTGGTGACACAAATCAGCTGGACGAATCACTTGCTCATTATGTCCGGATCAAAGTCTGCGGAAGAACGGCATTTCTACATGACGCTGTGCGCAAAGGAACATTATTCCAAGCGTGAACTGGAACGCCAGATGGACAGTGCTTACTATGAGCGTTATATGCTTTCCTCCAAGAAGCTGATACCCGAATCTGTACCGCAGGATGTGCGAGGCAGCATCCTTGATACCTATGTGCTTGAATTTCTTGATTTGCCGGAGCAGTATTCCGAGCATAACCTTCGCAAGGCGATCACAGGCAATTTGAAGCAATTTATTCTTGAATTTGGAAAGGACTTCACGTTTATCGGTGAAGAATACCGCGTTCAGGTGGGCGGACAGGACTTTTACATTGATCTTCTGTTCTACAACCGTGCGCTGTCCTGCCTTGTGCCGATTGAATTGAAGATCGGAAAATTCAAACCGGAGCATATCGGTCAAATCAATTTCTATCTGGAAGCACTTGACCGCGACGTAAAAAAGCCGAATGAGAATCCGAGCGTTGGCGTTATCCTCTGTGCCGGTAAAGATGACGCTGTGGTGGAATATGCGCTCAGCCGCAGTATGTCTCCTACTTTGGTGTCTGACTATACACTGCACTTGCCTGACAAAAAACTGTTGCAGAACAAGCTGCGTGAACTCACTGAGCTTGCTCTGGAAAGCGGCGAAGGTGACGAAGAATGAACGCGGTGATCTATGCCCGCTACTCCTCCGACAGCCAGCGGGAAGAATCTATTGAAGGTCAGCTCCGTGAATGCGGCGAATACGCACAACACAACGGCATAACGGTTGTCGGCAGTTACATTGACCGCGCATTGTCTGCGAAAACCGCTGACCGTCCGGAGTTCCAGCGCATGATCAAGGACAGCGCACAGGGTCTTTTTGAAATCGTGCTTGTCTGGAAGCTCGACCGTTTCTCCCGTGACCGCTACGACAGCGCACATTACAAGCACATTTTGAAAAAGAACGGCGTGAAAGTCGTTTCCGCCAAAGAGCATATCTCCGACGGACCGGAGGGCATCATTCTGGAATCCATGCTGGAAGGATATGCCGAGTTTTACTCCGCTGAGTTGTCCGAGAAGATCCATCGCGGACAAAAAGAAAATGCCCTCAAGGGCAAGAATAACGGCGGCGGTATACCGCTGGGTTATCTGCTGGACAAGCAGACGCAAAAGCTGGTGGTGGATCCTGAAACCGCACCGTTGGTAGTGGAAATCTTTGAACGATATTCCGAAGGTGCAACAGTACGCTCCATCATCGAAGATTTCAATTCACGCGGGCTGACAACCAAACGTGGCAAGCCGTTCAATACCAACAGCTTCAATGCGCTATTGAAAAATCGCAAATACATTGGTGAGTACAGCTATCAGGATGTGGTCATTCCCGGCGGCGTTCCTGCTATCGTGCCGGAGGATTTGTTCTATCGCGTTCAGCAGCGCATGGAGAAAAACAAACGCGCACCGGCGCACACCAAGGCCAAAGAAAGCGAGTTCCTGCTGACCACAAAACTGTTCTGCGGCAAGTGTGAGCGCATGATGGTTGGTGAAAGCGGCAAGAGCCACACCGGAGCGATGCATTACTACTATAAGTGCGGTAATGCAAAACGCAAAAAGGGCTGCAATAAAAAGGCAGTCAAGAAGGATTGGATTGAGCGCGCCATTGTTCGCTTGACAATGGAACGAGTGCTGAATGAGGAAAAGATCAATCAGATCATTGACGCACTGCTTGTCATGCAGGAACGTGAGGATGTGACAATTCCTGCTTTGCGCCGACAGCTTGCCGAGACGGAAAAGGGCATTGAAAATATGCTCAACGCCATCCAGCAGGATATCTTTACTGCATCAACAAAACAGCGGCTTGAAGAGTTGGAGAAACAGAAAGAAGAACTGTCTCTCAGCATGACAACGGCAGAGCTGCAAAAGCCGAAGCTGACACGGGAGTATATGGAGCATTGGTTTTCTCGGTTCCGGTACGGCGATCCCAATGATCGGGAATTTCAAAAGCGACTGATCGACACCTTTGTCAACGCGATATTTGTGTATGACGATAAGCTGGTGCTGACCTATAACTATCAGCATGGTACACAGACGATTACACTAAAGGAAGTCGAGGACTTTCTGGGTTCGGATTTGGTAGGTCTGTCTCCACCAAACAGGTATTGGACGAACACCTATTTCTTTAGCGGCGGCTTCGCCGTGAAGTGTTCGCTCTGATCCACAACAGAAAAGCGCCGTCTTGGGAAGAATCCCAAGACGGCGCTTTTTTATATTTCTGAAGCGTTCTAAAACTTCACAACAGGGTTATTTTGGAATATGTTTATCAACGGAATGCTACCGTTTTCGGCTTTTTATGATATAATATGAATACACCATAAAATCAAGGAGGGATAACAATGCCAATGTATTTGAAGCGCGATACTATAAGACTATTGGAAGCAAGTGTCGAATCAATTAGTTTGGCCGTTGCTGCATTGGGATTACCACGACGATATGAGTCGCGTGAGCCTGCATCTGAGAATTCGATTGCCATCGGACTTGCTGGGGTTTCAGCAGAGTTGGCAATGAGCGCAATAATTGTTCAGGCCAAAGGTGAGCAGGCACTTCGTTTTCCCTCAAATTTTTATAAGACGGGGTCTCACATTGTCGATGACTTTAGATTGCTTATTACATCCCAAATCCCTAAGATGGTATTCTTGACTCAAAATGTGAGGAATCCTGCGGATCATATTTCTAAGATCCTTGAGCTTTCTTCTAAATTTAAATTACTAACAAAATCAAGAGCTGGGGGACTACACGCTGGGAAAGGCCCTTCACGGGATGTATGTATTGCATGTGTGAACAATGTAATCGATTTTATAAATCTCTTAGGACAGTCATCACGAATCAAGCCATATACAGAAAGCGTTCCACGAACCATAGACATGCCAAAGAGCTAAAGATAAAAATGGATCCAGCAGAAAATACTGGGCAAGGTTATTATGTGAATCCGCATCGGAGCTTGAAGATACATTGGGAATATTGGCTATTATAAAAGATCCTGAATTAGCAGTTGCACATACAGCAGCAAGAAAGGCATTTCGAATTATTGATTTTGTGAACTATGGGCCTAAAGTAGAATAATTGAATAGTAAGATGTCCGAGTGCTGTGATTGCCTAGATGTTTTGACATCCACACATTCGATTTCTGTCGTTCCTCCTGCTACAATGATTGAAGAAAATCTAAGGAGGGACAGCGTATGAAGCAGAAATACTATGTAGAACTGAACCGGCAGGAATGGCGGCTTATCATTGAGGGGCTGAACCGGTTCCGCAATAAGCTGATTGCAGCGGGGCGGTACACAGATGCCGTAGATGAGATGCTGGTCAAAGTAGCCAAGGCAAAGCCTCGGAAGTATGGGCTGTGGGGATGGAGGATCTGATGATGGACAAGTACATTACTGATGAACGCACGGGCCTGAAGTATGAGCTGGTTGGAGACTATTATCTGATTGCCGGGGATGATGAGCCGGAGGGAGATCCGCCAATCGGGATATGGGGGCAGCGGCATCTCCGCTATCTCAAGGAGCATCACCGTGTGCACTATGCCAACCTGCTGACCAGCGGTGAATTGAACGCCTATCTTGCGGATATTGACCGGCAGGCGGAGGAGCTTTTTCTTCGGCTGGTAAAACAAATGGCAGATGCTGAGGGCATTACGGAAACGCTGAAAGCCAGCGACCAAATGAAATGGGTCAGGCGGATGAACTCCTGCCGAGACCGTGCATCCGAAACTGTCTATCATCAAGTAATCTATACATAAAGGCCCTTCGTATCAAGTCAAGAAAATAGATGGATAATTTATAGATCCAGTAGTTCTTTCTTTTGTAATTGCTTAATTGGTGCGTGGATTTTCCCGATAACGGATAACCCAACAACGGCAAACGATGCCTTACAGAGTGGCTGCTAAACGGCGGCAGAAAAAGGTGAAAATCGGCCTTTGTTTGCGTTCTGCGCCGTTTTGCCGACTGAGCAGGAAAACACAGCCGGCACTTCAAACGCTGCTTACAAACGGGATAATCCCCATAGCTCACATGTAGCTTTCGACTCCGAATATCAACCAGCTCCACATTTCGGCCACACCGAACAGTTCAAGCTTTATGAATCTGCGGACGGCAAAGTCACGCATGCGGAAGTTGTTGATACCAACGGCAGCGGTCACGGCGCACTGGCAGGCTTCCTGATGCAG